>ODAI011328502.1_pt1 | contig 22296 bp, 23 predicted proteins | sample 1539321 | NCBI WGS metagenome assembly ODAI01 (sample SAMN02144231, study PRJEB22623) | gut metagenome | biome: sheep rumen | host: Ovis aries | place: New Zealand | reverse complement strand
GACAGTTCTACGCCCAGCCCTTCGCCCTGTGCGCGCTTCGTATGGATGATGATGACGGCCTGGACGGTGGCATCGTAGCGGGCCCCGGGATTCTGTATCACTTCCACGTTCTTGATGTTGTCCGACTGGATATTGCGCAGTTCCTGCAGGTCGGTCAGCTTGCGGTTGTTCAGGTAAATCAGCGGCGCGCCCTTGCCCAGAATCTCGTAGCCCTCGCCCTTCTTCGAGATCGTTGGCACGCGCGAGAGCACATCCTCGGCCGTGCCCAGTCGCTCCATGACCGTACCCTCCACGTTCATCACGAGCGAATTGCCTTGCAGCTGCACCTTGGGCCGCTCGCCATTCACGACTACGCCTCTGATGGTCATTGTCTCAGGACGCATACGCATTGTACCAAGCTTGGTGGTATGACACAGTTTGTAAATGGTTCTATAGCCGACATACGAGATACGGGCAAGAACGCTCGGCTGGTCGATGGGAATCACGAACACACCACTCTCGTTGGACACTCCACCACAAAGGAGGGTACTGTCCGTAGGGTTGAGAACAGCAATATTAGCGTATGCCACGGGCTGCCCTTGTTCATCGATGATAGTACCCGTCAGGTGACGGTCGGTCTTGTGAACGCATTCCACGGTCATCACGCTGTCAGTCTCGGTGATACGCATGGGATAGAAGCCAACGACCTGACGCACAGCATCGGGCAGAGAGCTGCGATGCAGTGTAGTGGTGACACGGAAATCCTCCAGTTCGTTGTAGATGAAACTCACCTCATAGCGCGTTGATGCGGCGTTGAGGTCTTTCAGCACTTCCGATAGTGACAGGTCGTGATAGCTACGGCTAATCTTCTGGGCTGTTGCCTGACTGACGGTCAGACAAAGCAGCAAATAGACAAGAAACTGTTTCATAGCCTACTCAACAATGATGGTTTTCTCGTAGAGCGTGATATGTATTTGCTCGAAGAGATTCAGTTTTTCGGTCACTTTCTGAATAGAGTCATGAGGATTCCATGTCAGGAACAGACGCAGCGTCTTCGATTGCCCGGACCGGAAATCCACAGCATAGCCATAGTGGCTGGCTATCTGGGGGAGGATACTATCCAGCGTCACATTGTCGAAGACAATAGGTTGAATCGTGACGGTGGTATCGGCCGGCAAGGTTTGCTGAAGCGAATCTGAAATACGTGTCTCTTGTGTCGGAGATGTCAAATCCCCTCCAAGTGATTCTGCAGTATTCCAATGGCTGCGTACTAAGTGAACGGCTGCAAAGGCGATGCCTGACAAAAGCAATACGCCGATGAACATCGCTGCCACGCGGAGCAATCCCCGATGGGGCGTAGCTGTCAGTCGTTGCCATTCGGCATCAATCGTCTCGTCGTCAATCTCCTTCTGACTGTCGAATGCACTTTGGGTCTTCGACATCAGGTTGTAGAGCTCGCGACACTCCTCGTCAGCAAGTATTTCCTGCCACTGCTGGTCGGTATAAGCCTGGGGCTGTTCCATCATTTGGAACAATAAGTTGGTCTTGTTCATTTTACTCCTTTCTCTTTAGGTGTTCACGTAATTGGCTGAGCGCATGGCGCAGATGCTTGTAAACGGTGGTCTCGCTGACACCGAGGCGAAGGGCAATCTCACGGAAGGTGAGGCCATCGCGGAAGTGCAGCTCCACCACTTCCCGGCAGACAGGCGGCGCTAACAGGCTGACACCCTCGGACAGGGCATTCAGCTCTTCGCGGAACAGGTCTGGCGGAATGACGGTTGTGTCAAGATCGAGGAGATAGAGCCGTTGGACCCGCTCCTGTATCTTCCTGCCACGAATCACGTTCAGGCATCGGTTGCGTACGCTGGTAAGCAGGAAGGCTGCTGCCGTCTCCTCATGCAGCTCTATGGCTGGTGAGGCGAGCAACTGGGCGAAGACATCGTGCACAATGTCCTTGCTCTCAGCATCGTCGTGCAGAAGCAGGGTGGCCAACCGATACATCTGCCGGTAATGCTGTCGGAACAGCGCTTCAAGTATTTCTTTTCTTTTCCTCATACACTTATCATACACACGAAAACCAATTTACTAAACCCTCAAGACCATTTTTCTTGTTTTAAAATAGAATTTAATGGACAAAAATACAAATAATCACACTAAAAGCCCCCGGCGAGGCCCCGAAAAATGGGGTATCGAAGGAAGACAAGTAACGCTGAGAAAAAAACAGGCTGCTTTGCCATCACAGAGCAGCCCTTTAGCATTCCAATCGGCATGACTAGAATCGTAAACATCATCATTAGAAACGGAATCACTATCAGCAGAGAACTATATCTGAAACCAGAGGAACGTGTCTCTGACTATAGAAAACGTGTCTCAATCAATAGGAACGTATCTCTGACTATAGAAAACGTGTCTGAAACTATAGGGACAAGACCGCCTATTTCAGAAAACCAGAACCGACACGATGACAAATGAGACGGGTGAAGACGGGAGAATACAGCTCATTCTGCCTATTGTCAACTCATTCGAACATTTCTGCCCAGCGGCGGAAACGGACGAGGCCTTCCTCGCCGAACTTGGCCAAGCTGTTGAGCGCCTGTTCAACGGTCTTCTCGCGGTCCAAACGGGTTTTCGAGAAGAACTTGTCGGCATAGCAGATGACCTGCTCCTCCAGCGTTTCGGGCAGGAAGTCGCAATGGGGCAAAGGAAGTTGCTGACTGACAATCTCTTGCCGTGAAAGACCGGCACCGGTATGGCGCTCGCAGACACGGGCATGGCGCTCCAAGCCATGTTTGCGCAACAGTTCGGCACCAATGCGCCCATGACAGATGTAGGGCTCGGTACCAAAACACTGGATGCCGGGAGCATTGCACCAGCGCACGCCAATATCGTGCAACATGGCAGCCTCCTCGACAAAACGGGCATCAAGATTCAGCTCGGGATGCAAAGAAACAATCTGTAGCGCCTTATGCGCTACAGATTGGCTGTGAACAAGGAGGATATGACGAAGCTCATTGTCCTCCTTGTAGTATTGGTCTAAAATCTGTTGATAGTCAATCATGCCTGACCCGGACGCTCGATGTAGGCAATGACTTCGCCCTTGTTAACCTTCGAGCCCTGCTTGGCGTTGATCTCAACCAGCTTGCCTCCGAGAGCTGCGGGAACGGCAACGATCTCGCCCCAAGGAGCCTGAATGTAGCAGAAGGCATCGCCCTCATTGTATTCCTTACCGATGAACGGCTCGGTGGTAGGAGCGCACTCGCCCTCGCCATTGAACTCCCAGTAGAGCTGTCCCTTGACAGGAGCCACGATGGCATCGGCCTTAGCATGCTTGAAGGCGCTGAGCTGCTCGGGAGTGAGCGTGGTGCCGAGCTTAGCATCCTTGGCTTTCTGCAGGTCGGCCAGGAAGTTCTTCTTAGCCTGTCCGCTCTTGAAGTTACGATACTGCTCGGGGTGCATAGCCAGCTCGTAGAGCTCCTCGTCGTCCGGTCCGTACTCCCAACCGTTCTCGTCCATCTCCTTGCGGAAGTCGTCGAGAGCATTCGGAATGAGAGTGTGCGGGTCGGCATCGGTGAACTCGCGGCCCTGCTTGGCAGCCAGCTCGACCAGTTCCGGGTCGATAGTTCCAGGAATCTTTCCGCTCTTGCCGAGGATCATACCCCACATAGAGTCGTCCATCATCACGAAGCGTCCCTTGCCCTGAGCCAGAGTGAGCAGGTTCATCAGAGCGATGTTCTTCACATACTGAGAGAACGGAGTTACGAGTGGGGGATAACCCACGCGAGGCCATACGTAAGCTACCTCGTCGAACAGCTTCACCAGCATATCGTCGGTAGAAAGCTCGGGCTCGCCCTTGGCTTTCAGGGTATTGTTAATCACGTGATGGATACCAGCGAGGTCGGCCATCATCGAACCCATCATACCGCCGGGCAGACCGCAACCGAGCAGCAGCGACGACATGTGCTTGTTGCCGGGATTGATGAAGTAGCCGAGCCAGTCGTCAATGAACTCCTGGGTGAGGGCACGTGCACGCATGTATGCGTTCATATTGATTTCTTTCACCTCGAAGCCCTCGTGCTTCAGCATCGACTGAACCGAGATGATATCCGGGTGAACCTTACCCCACGACAGCGGCTCGATGGCTGTGTCGATGACGTCGGCACCATTGTTACAAACCTCCAGGATGCTGGCCATCGAGAGACCCGGGCCAGAGTGGCCGTGATACTGAATGATGATATCGGGGTGCTTGGTCTTGATCGACTTTGTCAGGGCACCCAGCAGGGCGGGCTGACCGATACCTGCCATATCCTTCAAGCAGATTTCCTCAGCACCAGCCTCAATCACCTGGTCGGCAATATTGGAATAATACTCAACGGTGTGCACGGGAGATGTGGTGATACAAAGCGTAGCCTGAGGTGTCATGCCTGCAGCCTTAGCCCATTTCACCGACGGGATGATGTTACGTACATCGTTCAAGCCGCAGAAAATACGGGTGATATCAACACCCTGTGCATGCTTTACCTTATACTGAAGTTCACGAACATCATCGGGTACAGGATACATGCGGAGCGCGTTCAGACCGCGGTCGAGCATGTGAGTCTTAATACCCACCTCATTGAATGGCTTACAGAAAGCACGTACGGCAGCGTTGGGGTTCTCGCCAGCCAGCAGGTTCACCTGCTCAAAGGCTCCACCATTGGTCTCCACACGATCGAAAACGCCCATGTCAATGATGGCCGGGGCAATACGCTCTAACTGATCTTTACGTGGCTGGAACTTACCAGAAGACTGCCACATGTCTCTGTAAACAAGACTGAACTGGATTTTCTTTTTCATACAATTATTAGATTTGTGTAATATTTTTCAAAGCTGTTTGCAAAAATATATATTTTTTTGTTACGAAACAAATATTTCGGGAATAAATTCTTATCTTTGCACGAAAATCAAAGAAAAAAACAATGATGAGGAAAATGATATTGGCCGTCATTGCCATTGGCGGATGGCTGTTTTGCAATTGCTCCGGCAAGCAAACACAAGTGACAGAAATGAACGACGACTCGCTGAAGGTGAGCGCCATGACTGGCGACTCGGCCATCTACGGACTGGCCTGCGACGGATGCACCGACTCGGTGATTGTGCTGCTGCCCCACGATGGCAGCGACCCTGTCACCTACGACATCCTGAAGGCTATGCGCAACAAGAGGGTCATCGGCCGCCCGAAAATTGGCGACCACCTGGCGGTGCTGCTCAGTCAGGAGAATCCGACGGAGGCCGTCAGCGTCGTCGACATCGACGAGATGAAGGGCTCGTGGGTGTATCAGGTGATGCCCACCCTGAAAAAGAGCTTCATCGAGAAGGCCGGCAAGCGCGACGCTGAGACCGACTCGATGATCAAGAAACTGATGGTGCCACGTGAATACGGATTCAAGCTGAAGCGCGACAAGCAGGTGTCGAACATCGGTATGACGTACCGGCCGACCACCTCTGACGACGACAACCCCGTGGACTATCCGCCATTGACGCGCTACAGCGAATGGCACATTTTCAACGGCAAACTGATTCTGGTCCGCGCCAAGAACAGAATCGGCAACAGCCAGCAGGACCAACAACCGGCCATACAAGATACTGCCGAGATTGTGTTCATGATGAAAGACAGCCTGCAGCTGCGATTCAAAGACGAAGTGAGAAACTATTATCGCAAGACTGAGGAGAAATAAAACGGGAAAGCCGGAAAAGGGGGCACACATCGCATCTACAACTATCGGTTCTTGAGACTGGAAATATGCCTCCCCGCGCACCCATTTCTAATAGATGCCTAATTGGGTTGCAATTAGTCGACAAATTAGACTCTAATTAATGCCTAATTACAAGGTAATTAATGCCTGATTGCAAGGTAATTAATGCCTAATTAGAGTCTAATTCATGCCTAATTGAAAATACCTGCCACATCTGGACCGAAACGCTGACGAACAGAATCCTATCGGCCATATTGAATAAAGGCATATCAACGCGCGTTGATATGCCTTTATCGTTGATTCCATCCGAAGGGATGGCCTCTGTGTTCTGCTTAAAAGGTATGACGCAGCATGCGCTCCTCAGCCATCCGCTCATACTTCGTGCCCGGCCGGCCGTAGTTGGCATAGGGATAAATGCTGATGCCGCCGCGCGGAGTGAACAGCCCCATCACCTCGATATACTTAGGATCCATCAGGCGAATCAGGTCTTTCATGATGATATTGACACAGTCCTCATGGAAATCGCCGTGGTTGCGGAAGCTGAAGAGATAAAGCTTGAGACTCTTGCTCTCTACCATCCGCTCGCCGGGCAGGTACATGATTTTTATTTCGGCGAAGTCGGGCTGCCCGGTAATCGGACAGAGCGTGGTGAACTCAGGACAGTTGAACTGCACCCAATAATCGTTCTCGGGATGCTTGTTCTGGAAGGTTTCCAGCACCTCAGGCGCATAGTTGTCTGCGTATTTTGTCTTCTTGCCAAGGGCATTCAGCCCCTCATTACTTCTGTTTTCTGCCATTTCGTTATATTATAAAAATAGGTGGACACATCATGGTCTCCTGCTCATCAGGCGTTGACCACCAGCCATGTCATATAAGCCAGGAACAAGATGGTGAGCACGGCGCCTTCCCATCGCTCCACCTTGAACTTGGTGTAAGTGAAGAACCACAACAGCACGATGCTGCCCAGCATGACACTCATGTCGACGATGGTGATGCCTTGCATTTGCATCGGGCACACAATGCCGGTAATGCCAAGAATCATGAGCACGTTGAAAACATTCGAGCCGATGACATTACCTATGGCGATAGCACTCCTACCCTTTCGGGCGGCCACCACACTCGTTGCCAACTCGGGCAATGAGGTACCGCCGGCCACAACCGTCAGACCTACCACCGCATCCGACACGCCCAGCTCTACAGCCACACGCGATGCCGCCTCGACAAAGAGGTTACTACCGCCTATCAAACAGGCCAGTCCCAGGGCAATAAAGCAGACCGACTTCAGCACGCCATAGTCTTTTGGCTCATCATCATCGGCCTGGTCACCCTCCTTGGCCACACGCAAGGTATAAATCATGAAGCCGATGAACAGCACGAAGAGGATAGCTGCATCTACACGGGAGATATCGTGGTCGAGCGTCAGCATGGCCAGCATCACTGATGCCAACACGGCGAACGGCATGTCTTTCTTCACGGTTGACTTCAAAATGGCCATCGGCGCCACCATGGCTGCTACACCCACGATGAGCATCGTATTGAAAATGTTGCTACCCACAACATTACCAATGGCCAGATCGGGCGTGCCCTTCAAGGCCGACACCAAACTGACAAACAGCTCGGGGGCACTCGTACCCATCGCAACGATGGTCAGTCCTATCACTATTTGCGGAACATTCATGCGCTGTGCCAATGCCACAGCGCCGTCGGTCATACGGTCTGCTCCCCAGAGCACCAAGATGACCCCTACGATAATAAATACAATATTTAATAGCATAATCGGGGGCAAAAATACAAAAAAATCCCCAAACATTCACATGCTCGGGGATAAAAATCTAACAATCACACAATTAATTATCAACTATTCATCAATCAAACCTGAAAAACCAATCATTTATAACCTAAAAACCTATTCAAAAAACCTATTGAGAGAGATCTGTTGGGTTCCTCCTTTCATGAGAAATAAAAGGTTCCTCCTTTCTTGGGGAAGATTAGCCCACCGTAATCTGACGGGCCACTTTCACTTCCTCTTTCACTATCTTCGGCAGATCGACCGTGAGCACGCCATCGGCCACACTGGCTGCGATCTTGTCCTTGTCTACATCCTCCGGCAGCAGCAGGGTCTGCTCGAACTTCGAGTATGAGAACTCACGGCGCAGATAGCGGGCTTTCTTGTCCTCGTCTTTCTTCTCCTGCTTGCTCTCCATCTTAATCACCAGGTTGCCCTCGTGGTTGATGTTCACATTGAAGTCCTCCTTCTTCATGCCAGGAGCAGCGAGTTCTACCTTGTATTCTTTGTCGTCCTCAAGGACATTGATGGCTGGAGCTGTTGCGTTGGCCTTCGGCATAAAGTCGCTGTTGAACAAATCGTTGAACACTTCCGGCAGCCATGAATCTCTACGCATTGTTGGATAATACATCATAATTGTAACCTCCTATTTTTATTTTTGTTGTTTTGTTAATGTTTATGTTATCAGCCTCTGCCCGTCTGTGGGTTTCGGCTTCACTCTCATCAATTGCAACAAGCATACCAGCGACTGTTTTATGTCATTTTGTCAGCAATTAAGGACAAATTGGCCGTACGTATATTTCTCCTGACTGATCATCTCAATTCTTTTATGCCCCTCTCATGCTCGCTGGTTTGCCTTATATTCCTCTATATAATTAAGGTGTACCCTTGCAGCAACTTAAAAAGAGTTAAATAAATGGTCGAAAAGCAACAACTTGAGAAATAAATACATATCTTTGCGATATCAAAATGATATCACTAATATTTTATCAATGAATATGGAGAATAAAGAGTTTACTTTCAATGGGACCGTCCTCAACGGATTTCTCATGTTGTTTGTCAACCTGCTTTTGACCGTCGGTTCCATCGCAGCCATCATCTATGGAGCCATCATCCTGACCGAGGACACGAACGTAGCCCTTGGTGCTACGCTGTTTGCCGGAGGCATTGTGTTGTTGCTGGTCACTATCATCTTATGGTGCGGATTCCTCATGCTGGAGCCCAACACGGCACGAGTCACCACTTGGTTTGGCAAGTACAGCGGCACGTTCACTCAGACAGGTTTCTACTGGATCAACCCCTTCTACTCTACCAAGAAGCTGTCGTTGCGCGCCCGCAACCTCGACGCTCAGCCCATCAAGGTGAACGACAAGACGGGTAATCCCGTGATGATTGGCTTGGTGCTGGTCTGGAAACTGAAGGATACTTACAAGGCCATCTTCGAGGTCGACTCACAGACCATGGCCTCCGTCAACCCGAATGAGATTGGAGGCAGTAACGTGAAAGGCATCATGAATGCACTTGAGAACTTCGTGCGCGTACAGAGCGACGCTGCCCTGCGCCAAGTGGCCGGCCAGTATGCCTACGACGACGAGGACGGCAAGGTCAACGAGCCCACCCTGCGCTCGAGTGCCGACGAGATTAACGACCAACTGGAGCAGAAGCTCGACGAGCGACTGGCCCTGGCTGGCATCGAAGTGGTGGAGGCCCGCATCAACTACCTGGCCTATGCCCCCGAGATTGCAGCTGTGATGCTGCGCCGCCAGCAGGCATCGGCCATCATCACCGCCCGCGAGAAGATTGTCGAGGGAGCCGTCTCGATGGTGAAAATGGCCCTGCAGAAACTCTCCGACGAGGATGTTGTCGAACTAGATGACGACAAGAAGGCTGCTATGGTGAGCAACCTGATGGTGGTCCTCTGCGGCGACGACTCGGCTCAGCCCGTAGTAAATGCCGGAACGCTGAACCACTAAACACTCATGGCCAAGAAAGAAAACAAGACCAAAAGCTTCATCCTTCGTGTCGACTCCGACACGATGGATGCTATTGAGGCGTGGGCCGCCGATGAGTTCCGCAGCACCAACGGACAGTTGCAATGGATCATCACCGAGGCGCTGCGCAAGGCCAAGCGACTGCCCAAACAGAAAAAGAAACCAGAAACTGACGAGTCTCATGAAGAATGACTTACAACCTAGCGAGCAAGCGGGATTTGACCTGAAAAAGATAAAAGTGCACCACACGCTGGAGAGCACTCTCATCGAAGTGTTCTGCACGCTCGCACTACTCACAGCATGGGTGCTCATGTACCGTCGTTTCCAAGGAACGGAGTTTCTCGTCAGAAACATTATCCGCACGGGCGTACTGACATTTGCCGTGGTATTGCTGCTCGTCAGTGCCTACCTGCCGCGCTATCTGAATTGGAGTTTCCCACTTGTCAGCATCGGCATGGTGCGTATTGCCTGCAAAATAGTCAGGTATATGGCCGTTGCCGTGGCACTGGCAACGCTCCTCTTTTTTATATTTGGCGGGCTGAAAGGGTCTGTGGGAGGTTATGCCCTCCTGGCAGTGATACTCGTCGTGCCAGAAATCACCAGACAGGTTTTCACGTATTATTCAAAACGACAAAAACGATGATAAGAAAAAGTTTTCTCACTGTTTGCATCTTGCTTGCCAGTCAATGTCTGTCGGCACAAGGGATAGCCGGTTCGTGGCTCGGCAAGTTGAAAGCTGGCCCGCAGGAGCTGACCATCACCTTGCGCATCGAGAAGAACGATGAGGGGAGAGACGTGTGCTTCTTGGGCAGTCCTGACCAGGGGGTAAACAGCATTCCCACACAGATCGCGCATCTGTCGGCCGACTCCGTGAATGTCACCATTCCAGCGTTGGGAGCCGTCTATACCGCCAAAATGGTCAACGACGAGTTGCACGGCACTTTCATTCAGCGGCTAATGCCTTTCAAACTGGACATGAAACGGGGAGAGATTGTCAGGAAACGGCCCCAGACGCCCAAGCCACCCTACCCATATAAAACAGAGGAAGTGACATTCACCAACACAACAGATACCGCCCATTTGGCCGGCACCATCTGCTATCCTGTAGGCTACCAGTCGGGCAAGCGAGTACCCATCGTGGTAATGGTGACGGGCAGCGGACAGCAAGACCGCGACGAGTCGATCTTCGACCATCGTCCCTTTGCCGTCATTGCCGACTATCTGGCCCGCAACGGGATTGCCTCACTGCGCTACGACGACCGTGGCATGGGCGGTTCGACGGGCGAGGTGCTCACGGCCACCAGTCTCCACTTCATGCGCGATGCGGAGGCTGCCGTCGACCTGTTGCGAAAGATGAAAAAGTTCGGCAAGGTGGGCGTACTGGGTCATAGCGAGGGCGGCATGATAGCCTTCATGATGGGAGCCCGCCGCAGTGCCGACTTCATTGTCAGCCTGGCCGGACCGGCCTTCAGCGGCGACAGCATCAGTGCCGAACAGACCAATACCATCTTGCGCCTCAGAGGCATGGCGTCGGATGCCACAGCTGCACAGATGCGCGAGAAGCTGAAACATGAGAAGGACGTGCCCTGGTGGACCTTCTTCTACGAGCACAATCCCGGAGCCGACATCGTGAAGACAAAATGCCCCGTGCTGGCACTGAACGGAGAAAAAGATATCCAGGTCTGCGCGGAGAGCAATCTCAGGACCATCGAGCGTCTGCTGCCGAAGAACAAACGGAATATGTGCAAGGTGTACCCCGGACTGAACCACCTGTTCCAGCACTGCCAGACGGGAGACATTAACGAATACGGCAAAATAGAGGAAACCATCTCGCCTGAGGTGCTGACCGACATTGCCAACTGGATAAAAACCATAGAATGATACTCTTATGAACATACTCAGATTTCCCCAGCAGAAAAAAGAGGCGCCCAACATCAAGGTGGGGCGCACTCGCGAAGGCACCATCTTCGAGATAGTGACAGCCGTGCTTGTCATCGTCATGTGGGTCATCGCCTTCATCATGTGGAGACGGTCGCCAGAAGTCATCCCAACACACTTTAACCTGAGCGGACATCCCGACGGATATGGCAGCCGCTCGATGCTCCTCATACTACCTATTGTAGGCACGATTGTCAGCGCTGTGCTCCTGCTCTGTGCCTATCAGCCGGCAAAAATCAATATGCCTGTCAGAATGAACACGACGCAACAGTATGTCCTCGCTATCCGCATGGTCAGGATAGTTGCCATCATTACCACGCTCATGTTCATCTCTATCATCCTAATGAGCTCCTCTGCAGGCAGCAAATGGGCCTTTGCCTGCCCAGTGGCTACGTTTGCTGCGCTGATAGCCGTCATTGTCTTTTTCACCATCAAGGTGGCAAAAGCAAAGAGATCATAGCCGTGAATAAAGAAAAGAAAGAACGGATAGCCACACTGAATATATGAAACAAGTAAAACCAAAGAAAAACCTTGGCCAGCATTTCCTGACCGACCTCAGCATTGCCAGCCGCATCGCCGACACCGTCGATGCCTATCCCGACATTCCCGTGCTAGAAGTGGGACCGGGCATGGGCGTGATGACGCAGTACCTGGTGGAAAAGCCACGAGATCTGAAGGTCGTCGAGATTGACCGCGAGAGCGTGGAATACCTGAAGCATACGCTCTTCAGTGAAGAAACGCCGACCGGCAGCAGCCCCATCATCGAGGGCGACTTCCTGCGCATGGACCTCAACCAGGTGTTCGACGGCCGCCAGTTTGTGCTTACGGGTAATTACCCCTACGACATCTCGTCGCAAATCTTCTTCAAGATGCTCGACAACAAAGAGCTCATTCCCTGCTGCACAGGCATGATTCAGCGCGAGGTGGCTCTGCGCATCGCCTCGGAGCCGGGCACAAAGGCCTATGGCATATTGAGCGTTTTAATACAGGCATGGTACGATGTGGAATACCTCTTCACCGTCGACGAGCATGTGTTCAACCCGCCCCCTAAGGTCAAGTCGGCCGTCATCCGCATGACCCGCAACACCGTGACCGACCTGGGATGCGACGAACAGCTGTTCAAACGACTGGTGAAGACCGTGTTCAACCAGCGCCGCAAGATGCTGCGCGTGAGCCTCAAGCAGATGTTCACCAACGACATTCAACCCCGCCCGGGATTCTACGAGCACGACATCATGACGCGACGGCCCGAGCAACTCACCATCCAGCAGTTTGTCGAGCTGACCAACATGGTGGCCGGGGAGCTGGGCATGGAATCAACAAAAACGGAATAACCACAAAAAACTGAACCATAAAACAACATGACAAAACAAGAACACTACGAGGAAGTGCTTCCTCAGATACGCTCGCTCATCAACGGTGAGACCGACGAGGTGAGCGTCATGGCCAACGTTGTGGCCGTGTTGCATCAGACTTTCGACGATTTCTTCTGGACAGGATTCTATCTGGTACGCGACGGTGAGCTGCGGCTTGGTCCGTTTCAGGGAACAGTTGCCTGCATGCACATCCAGCACGGCCGCGGTGTCTGTGGGACAGCATGGGCAGAGGCCCGCACGCAGGTGGTTCCCGATGTAGAACAGTTTCCCGGCCATATTGCCTGCTCGTCGCTGAGCCGCTCAGAGATCGTCGTGCCCCTCTTCAATGCCGGCAACGAAGTGACGGCCGTGCTTGACATCGACAGTAAGGAACTGGCCACCTTCGACGACACCGACCGCATTTATCTGGAACAAGTATGCGCCTGCATCACGGATACGCTTTATAAAAAAACGTAAAGAAAACATATATTTTTTGCGATTCTTTTGCGAATTCGGAATAAAATGCCTACATTTGTAACTAGAAACTAATACGATCAAGAATATGTTAGACGTAAAACAGACTTTAAGTGAGAGCGAGGAGCGCATGGAAATGGCTGCCATGTTCCTGGAGGAACAGCTCAACCGCATCCGTGCCGGCCGTGCCAACATTGCCATCCTCGACGGTGTGAGAGTGAACAGTTACGGACAGAAAGTTCCGCTGAACCAAGTAGCTACGGTGATGGCTCCCGACCCACGTACCATCACCATCAAGCCCTGGGACCGCAAGACCATCCGCGACATTGAGAAAGCCATTATGGACTCTGATGTGGGCATCACCCCTGAGAACAATGGCGAGGTGATTCGCCTGGGCATCCCCCAGCCCACCGAGGAGCGCCGCCGCGAGCTGGTGAAGCAGTGCAACAAGATCGGCGAGAAGGCCAAGGTGGAGGTCCGCAATGTGCGTGGCGACATCAAAGACAAGCTGAAGAAAGCCATCAAGGACGGTCTCTCAGAAGACAACGAGAAAGACGCTGAGCTCGAGTTGCAGAAACTGCACGACAAGTATATCAAGAAACTCGACGAACTGCTTGCCGCCAAGAACAAAGAAATCATGACCGTCTAACGAAGACGCGAAAGCGACTATTGGAAATTGATGATTGTGGAGTCACGATGATGATTCACCGGTCCACTATCATCAATTTTCAATTATTGATGCTCTATTTGGATGAAAGGACTTGTCATTAAGAATACAGGCAGCTGGTACACCGTCCTCATGGACGATGGAGGTATGCTTGACTGCAAAATCAAAGGAAATTTTCGGTTGAAAGGTATACGCAGCACCAATCCGGTGGCTGTGGGCGACCGTGTGGAGGTCGACACTGCCTCATCGTATATCACCGGCATTGAGGACCGCCGCAATTATATCATCCGAAAGTCATCCAATCTGTCGAAGCAAAGCCATATCATTGCTGCCAACGTCGACCAGGCCTTTCTCATTGTAACCGTCAACTACCCTCAGACATCCACGACCTTCATCGACCGTTTTCTGGCTTCGGCAGAAGCCTATCGAGTGCCTGTGGTGCTCATCTTCAACAAGACCGACTTGCTCGATGAAGACGAACAGCACTACCAGCAGATGATGATGACGCTCTATGAGACTGTCGGTTATGAGTGCCGGACCGTATCGGCTGCCACCGGCGAGGGCATCGACGAGCTGAAGCCTCTGCTGAAAGGGAAAATCACCCTGCTCAGTGGCAATAGCGGTGTGGGCAAATCGACACTTATCAACCGGTTGGTGCCAGGAGCCAACCTGCGGACAGCAGAAATCAGCGACGCCCACAACACCGGCATGCACACCACCACCTTCAGCGAGATGCTCAAGGTGAATATGCAGGCTGAGGGCGAGGAGGCCGCCGACGGTCAGCAAGAGATTTCGTGGCTGATCGACACACCGGGAATCAAAGGCTTTGGCACGTTCGACATGGAGCCAGAGGAGATTTGCGGTTACTTCAAGGAGATATTCCAATTTTCGAAAAACTGTCACTTCTCCAACTGCACCCATACCCATGAGCCCGGCTGTGCCGTCGTCAAAGCCGTAGAGGAGCATTATATTGCCGCCAGCCGCTACCAGAGCTATCTCTCCATGCTGGAGGACAAGGAAGAAGGCAAATACCGAAAGGCATTTTAAAAGCAAAGAACTAGAAAATAGGAACCAAGAAGATGGAACTAGAAACCAGAATCTAGAATCTTGGAACCAGGAACTAGAAACCAGAAACTAGGAACTAACGTCTTGATACCAGAAACCCATAACTAGAAACCATTCATTGAAAACTATGAAACACATATTCTTATCATCATTGCTTTTGCTTGCTAGCACGATGGTCAACGCCCAGCAAGTGGTAAAAGTGAACGACTTTATCGTGAGCGGACCATTCAAGCTGGTACGCCCACTGGCAACCGACACCGTAGACGTGAACGGAAAGAAACTCGACTTCACCGACGGATTCCGCAAGGAGCTGAAGTTCTATATCAACAATGCCGATTACGTGAAAGGCAAACTGTTGGTCAAAGGGGCACCGAAGCACGAGGTGCTGCTCGACGGCAAGCCGCTGAAGGGCGGTGCGCTGGCATTAGAGCCCAACCACCACGAGATTGTGGTGAAATACAGTTACCCCAATGCCGCTGCCGACTCCATTCAAGTGAGCATCGATGCCGACCGCAAGGTCAGCCCGACCACATCGGCCAAGCGTCCCTACACGTTGCACGATGTGCTCGACGGACAACGTGTCAGTGGCTCATCGCTCTCACCCGACGGCAAGTTTGTCATCATCACTTACAGCAATGTACTGCGCGGAGGACAAAGCCGCTCGTTCTCTGAGGTAAAAGAGCTTTCCACCGGGCGTGTTGTTGATCATCAGGAGCGTCTCAGACTGAGTTGGATGCCGCGCACGGTGGCTTACTATTATGTAGACACCAACGGCGACAACCGCATGCTCTATCAGGTGAATCCCCAGAACGGCGCCCGCAAACTGCTGGCCAGTCATCTGCCCAAAGGGAGCATCACTTTCAGTCCCACGGAAGACTATCTCATCATGAGCAACGCCGAGGAAGGACCCAAAGAGAAGAAAAACATCTTTCAGGTACTCGAACCCGACGACCGTCAGCCGGGATGGCGCAGCCGCAGCTATCTGTCGAAATTCAATCTGCAGACGGGAGAGCTACAGCGCATCACGTTTGGCAACCATTCGGCTGTATTAAATGACATTACCGCCGACGGTAAAACGCTGCTCATCAGCGTCTCGCGGTCAAGACTGACCAAGCGTCCCACCACCGTAACCGACTATCTGCTGGTCGATGCCGCCACGCTGAAGGCCGACACTCTGATGCTGGGAGCTGAGTTCCTGGGAGGAGGCAAATTCTCGCCCGACGGCAAACAACTGCTCTTCTCGGCTCCTGCCGAGGCTTTCGACGGCATCGGCAAAGACCCTGAGGCCGGAAAGTACAGCAGCATGTACGACATACAACTCTTCATCTACGACCTGGCCACGCGCAAGGCCCGTCCGCTCACCCGCTATTTCAACCCGTCAGTTGACCGCGTCGTATGGTCGAAAACCGACGGACAGATTTATTTCTCGGCCAACGACCGCGACTATGTTCATTTCTACACGCTGAATCCTAAAAACGGCCATATCAGTCAGTTGCCAACCAGCGAAGACGTGATGAGTGGCTTCTCCCTGGCCAGTGCTGCCCCCGTGGTCACCTACCACGGTGTGAGCACATCGAATCCGGTGCGCCTGTACACCATGAACCTGAAAAACCGTAAAACCACACTGCTGGAAGACTGCGCTGCCACACTGCTCAAGGACATTGAGCTGGGCGACTGCCGCGACTTCAATTTCGTATCATCCCGTGGTGATACCATCTACGGCCGTTATTACCTGCCGCCCCATTTCGACGCCTCGAAGAAATATCCGGTCATTGTGAACTACTATGGCGGTTGTACACCTACGGAGCGTAACTTCGAGACACGCTATCCGCAAAACTATTATGCAGCCCTGGGTTACATCGTCTATGTGGTGAACCCCAGCGGAGCGTGCGGCTTCGGTCAGAAGCACAGTGCCCGCCACGTGAACACTTGGGGCAAATTTGTGGCCGACGACATTATCGAGGGCGTGAAGAAGTTCTGTGCCGCTAACAGCTTTGTCGATGCGAAGAAAGTGGGTTGCATAGGAGCTTCTTATGGCGGTTTCACCACCCAGTATCTGCAGACCGTCACCGATATCTTCGCCTGCGCCGTCAGCCATGCTGGCATCAGCAATATCACCAGCTATTGGGGCGAGGGCTATTGGGGATACAGCTATGGCGAGGTGGCCAGTGCCGACAGCTATCCCTGGAACAACAAGGAGATGTATACCGAGCAGAGTCCGCTCTTCCACGCCGACAAGATTCATACGCCCTTGCTGCTCACCCATGGCACCGGCGACACCAATGTACCGCCCATCGAGAGCATTCAGATGTTCCAGGCACTGAAACTGCTGGGACGCGAAGTGGCTTTGGTTCAGGTGCAGGGAGAAAACCACTGGATATTGGATTACAACAATCGCATACAGTGGTCGGACACCATCATGGCTTGGTTTGAAAAATACCTGAAAGGCAACTCCACCTGGTGGGACAGCCTCTATCCAGAGAAACACCTCTAACCTGCCGTTTCCACGGGGCTGCTCCCCTGGCCTGTTCTATCCTGCCACGGCAGATGAAGATTGGTCCGCCTTACCACCCGGGTTCACTGAACGGATTCGGGTGTTGGCCGATTTAATTTGCAATGTGGCGGTATTTCATTTTACCTTTGTGCTAACAACACATATCACACATTTAAGTAACAATTAGGAGGTTATTAGTATGATGAAGGTAAATGGATACATCATGGCATTGGCATCAGTATTACTGGTGTCATGCTCTTCAGGAGACGACTGGTTCGACGATTTCGAACAAAGAGAATTTCAAGGTGACCCATCAGATGGCATGATTCCCGGCCAACCATCTGGCAGCGGGGGTACAGCTTTAACGGGCGATTTGGCCTCGTTTGCCGTTACCATCGACAGGTCGGCACTCAGCGAACAAGCCATCAGCATTTCCTCAGACGATGAGGATTGTGTAGAGAACTTCAGCGAGGCAGCCACCATAAAGATTGCCTACAACGGCAGCAGCGCTTCGGTCATAGGAACAGCCAACGGTGTGACCGTCAGCACCAATGGCGCGCATGTCACCATCAACTCGACAGTGAAAGACATGGCCTACGAGGTGAGCGGCACGACCAGCGATGGTTCCCTGAAAATCTACAGCGAGAAGAAATTCAAACTGACACTCAATGGTGTCAACATCACCAACCCCACGGGTGCAGCCATCAACTCGCAATGCAAGAAGCGCAACTATGTGGTGCTGGCCGACGGAACGGAAAACACCCTGACCGACGGCAGCAGCTACACCACTGTCGAGGGCGAGGACATGAAAGCCACTCTCTTCAGCGAAGGACAGCTGCTCTTCAGCGGCAACGGCCAGCTCACCGTGAATGCCAACTGCAAGAACGGCATCTGCTCTGACGACTATATCGTGTTCCGACCCGGCAACAACATCTATGTGAAGGCCACACAGAGCAATTGCGTGAAGTCGAACGACGGCATCTGGGTGCGCGGCGGAGTGATCAATCTGGAGACCTCAGGCACAGCCTCAAAGGGCATGAAGACCGACGGATACGTACAGATTGACGGTGGACGCATCACTGCCATCACCTCGGGCGGCGGTGAGTTCGACACGGAAGACAACGATGTGAATGGTGCCGCAGGCATCAAGTGCGACAGCACCTTCGTGATGAATGCGGGCGAACTGCTGCTCAAGAGCAGCGGCGCAGGAGGAAAGGGCATCAGTGCCGATCAGGACATCACCATCAACGGCGGCACCATCAAGGTCATCACCGAAGGCAGGAAATACACCTATGGCAGCTACGACACCTCTCCCAAAGGCATCAAGAGTGACGCCAACGTGACCATCAACGGAGGCGAGATCATGGTACGTTGCCTCACAGGCGAAGGTTCGGAGGGCATCGAGAGCAAGGCAACACTCACCATCAGCAGCGGCAGTGTGGCCGTCTATACCTACGACGACCCCATCAATGCCAAAAAGGCACTCGACATCAGCGGAGGCTATGTCTATACCTATGCCACCAACAACGACGGCATCGACTCGAATGGCACCATCAACATCAGCGGCGGCGTGGTCATTGCCTGCGGCACCACACAACCTGAGGGCGGGTTCGACTGCGACCAGAACACATTCACCATCACCGGCGGTACGCTGATAGGTCTGGGCGGCGACAGTTCGATACCCAGCAGCACCACCACCAAGCAGGCTGTGGCACTGACCAGCATCAGTTCGCTCACCGGCGGACAGTACCTGACACTGGCTTCGAGCGATGGCACAAACATCTTTGCCTTCAAGCTCCCCCGCAGCTACCAACAGGCCACCGTACTGGTATCATCGCCCAGCATGAAGACCGGCAGCAGCTATACGCTCAGCACGGGCGCCACCGTGAGCGACACCAGCTCTGAGTTCTACGGCTTCGTCAGCAACGCCAAGACCAGCGGCGGCACAACAGTGGCCACCATCACCCAGAGTTCAACCGTCACCAACAACAAAGGCAATGGAGGCCAGGGAGGCGGCGGTTTCAGGCCAGGTGGCAGATAAACTGTCAGAAATCCATCCAGAAGTGAGAGGGGGAGAGCATTCCCCCACTCCTTCGTCCTTTCATTCTTCAACCATTTTCATCATGACTATATGGGAAAACATCTACTCCGATTCAACAAATACGAAAAACAAGAGCACCTGCTTTACCTGATACTGTGGGGGCTGTTGTTCCTCTCACCAGTCATCAGTATGTACATCCGGTCCACGGGGGCCAGCCATCATGCCTTCCAGTGGGCTGAAGTATTTGAGGTGTGGAAGAGATTCTTCCCCTTCCTGTGCATCTTCCTGATACACAATTTCCTGGTGGCACCATTGCTGGTATACAAGAAGAAACGCATTCTTTACTATCCCATTCTGATTGTCCTGCTACTGCTGTTTCAGACCTACCAGTGCACGCGCCGTCCCGACATTCCTCATGGCCCCATGGATGGCAGAGGCGGGCCTCCCGACAAGTTCATAAAGGCTGAAAAGAACGACAAGACCATTCCGCCGACAGACCTGGCAACAGAAGGAGAGACTGGGAAAACACAAATACACCGTCAAAAAAACGACAAAACCGGAGCGGGCAACATGGGTCAGGGGCAAAGACCGGTGTTGGCAAAGCATCCTGATGATGGTCCGCCCAGAGGCGAGCTGCCTCCGCTGTTCTTCGGACAGCACGACATCATGGCATTTGTCATCCTCTTCTTGCTCCTTGGCACGAACCTCGGCATGAAGTTCTACTTCAAGATGAATCATGAGCACGAGATACTCGACGAACTAAAGAACAAGAACATGGAGCAGCAGCTGGAGCATCTGAAATACCAGATCAATCCACACTTCTTCATGAACACGCTCAACAACATACACGCCATGGTCGACATCGACACGGAAAAAGCCAAAGCGCTCATTCTCGAATTGTCGAAGCTCATGCGCTACGTGCTCTATGAGGGTGCCAACAGCACCGTGCCCCTGCAACACGAAGTGGACTTCCTGAACAACTACCTCACCCTAATGCGCATCCGCTACACCGAGAAGGTGAGAATCGACGTCGACATTCCTGCCAGCGTCCCCGATAGAAATGTGCCGCCGCTGCTGTTCATTCCTTTCGTCGAGAATGCCTTCAAACACGGGGTGAGCTATCAGAAAGAGTCGTTTATACACATACAACTGCTCATCGACGATGACACGCTGAGCTTCGTGTGCCGGAACAGTAAGATAGACGAAAAAGACGAAGAACACGGCGGAGTGGGACTCGCCAACGTGAAGAAACGCCTGCAGTTGATTTATGGCGACAACCACAGCCTCGACATTACCGATGACAACAAGGTGTTCGACGTGCACCTGTCGATTCCCCTCCTCCGCGAGAAACAAAGTCCACAAGTACAATCATCCTGACGCATAAACCCCCACCCACTCAACCATGATCAAAGTATTAGCAATCGACGACGAGCCACTGGCATTGCAACAGCTGGCACGATATATTGAACAAGTACCCTACCTCGACCTGGTAGCCGAATGTCAAAGCGGCATCGAGGCCAAGCAGATCATCGAGTCGGAAACCATCGATGCTGTGTTTGTTGACATCAACATGCCCGACCTCAACGGACTCGACTTTGTGCGCTCCATGGCATCACCGCCACTGGTAGTTTTCACCACCGCCTACAGCGAGTATGCCATTGAGGGGTTTAAGGTCAACGCCATCGACTACCTGCTGAAGCCCTTCGGACTCGACGACTTCAAGCGCGCCGCCAACAAGGTGAAGGCGCAATATGAGCTGCGCAATACGGCCACCGTGTCGAGCGTCGACGAAGACGATGCCCTCTTCCTGAAAACCGAGTACAAGGTGGTACGCATCAACATTGGCGACATCCGCTATGTGGAGGGCATGAGCGAGTATCTGCGCATCTATCTGGAAGACAGGTCCAAGCCGCTCATCGTGCTCCTCTCGATGAAGAAAATGGAGGAACGGCTGCCCGCACGCAGTTTCATGCGCATCCACCGCTCTTATATCATCAACCTGAGAAAGATACAAGAGGTAAACAAGAATCGTGTCATCATGGACGCCGACACCTATCTGCCCATTGGCGACATGTATAAAGACGCATTCAATGCCTACATCAACAGCAAGTTTATTGGCAAATAGGCGAAGAACAAAAGAGATTGTAAAAAGCAAGGGGTTGCCCAATCAGGCATCCCCTTCTTTATTTCTTCAGCAGCGAGGCGACATAAAGCACCAAAACAGCTCCGACAACGGCTGTTCCTACTTCGCCAATCCAGCCATTATTCCACGAAATGCCAAGGGCACGGAAAAGCATGCCGCCCACAAAACCGCCTACCACACCAAGCAGTAAATTCATCAGACAGCCGAAGCCGCCACCACGCATCAACTTACCAGCCAGAAAACCAGCAAGGATACCTACAATAATTGAACCTATTAATCCCATAGTCTGTTTGTTTTAAGTTGTGAATCTTGAATAATGGCACAAAAATACAAAAACTTTTCCGCAATGGGAAAAGTTTTTGCGTGTTTTTGTTTCCTGAAAATTCTTTTTACCTCAATACCATGAGAGAATGTTTACTTAATAGCCTGAAATCTTTTTACCTTCGTTATCCAGAAATCTTCTTACCTCGAGTGGCTCTCCAGGATTCCAGAGTTGCCCTCTGGAGTTACAGAGCAGCCCTCCAGAGTTCCCCGGCAGCCTTTTAGAAATTAATACCTATATTTGCGAATAGAGTGCCTGTATGTGCTGTATCGAAAGAATCGTTGGAGATATTGGCGAGACCGGCGTCAT
>ODAI010173487.1_pt1 | contig 22296 bp, 19 predicted proteins | sample 1539321 | NCBI WGS metagenome assembly ODAI01 (sample SAMN02144231, study PRJEB22623) | gut metagenome | biome: sheep rumen | host: Ovis aries | place: New Zealand | reverse complement strand
TGGAGACCTGGGACAAGGGCAAGGGCTACCTCATCAATACCGTCTTCATATCCGGCATACGGTAAGGAGGCAGCTCCAGCAGGAAGGTGGAGCCCTCTTCCTTGAACATAGTCTCCCCAAGTACCTTGGCCACGACAATGGCCATGACCACGCCCACAATATACATGGCAAAGACCACATTAGCGGCGTCATCAGGGAAGAACATAGCGGCAAAGAGCGCCATGATGGGCAGCTTCGCGCCGCAGGTGAGGAACGGGGTAATGAGGATGGAAACCAGGCGATCCTTATTGGAATCCAGAGCACGGGCACCCATGATAGCGGGCACGCCGCAGCCAAAGCCCATCATGAGGGGCATGATGCCCTTGCCAGTCAGGCCGCAGCGGCGCATGATGGGGTCCATGATGAAAGCAATGCGGGCCATATACCCCGTGCCGTCCAGAAAGGACAGGCAGAAAAACAGCACGAAAATCAGAGGCACGAATGTAAGCACGGCACCCACGCCGCCAATGATGCCGTCCGTCACCAGAGCCTGCATCCATTCAGCCACGCCAGCGGCTTCCAAGGTTTCCCCGGCCCAGCCCAGGAAGTCCTCATTGATAAGCTCATCCAGGGCATCAGCCAGCGGCTGGCCAATCCAGGTGAAGGTGATCTGGAACACAGCGTAGAGAATGGCCAAAAAGATTGGCAGGGCCAGCACGCCGTTGGCCAGGAACCTGTCGAACTTCTCGGAAGTGGACTGTCCCACATTCCGCATATCCACAGCAGCATCCATGATCTGGTCAATCAGGGCATAGCGGGCCTCAATGACCTTTTCCTGCTTGTCGCTTTCGCTCAGGCTGCTGCGCTGGATTTCCCTGATTTTCTCAATATGAGCCTTGACCTGGGGGCTGATCTCATAGTTGCTCATAACCGTGGTAGTGAACACATCCAGCAGCTTCTTGGTGCTCTTGGAACTGCGTCCCACGGTCTGCACCACGGGCATGCCCACAACTTCTTCCAGCTTCTTGACATCGATGCGGACGCCACGGCGCTCTGCCTCATCCGTCATATTCAGGTCGATGAGGAGGGGAATCCCCTGCTCCAGAAGCTGCACAGTCAGGAACAGATTGCGGGAGATGTTGGTGCTGTCCACCACATCCACCACCATGTCCAGAGTGTTGTGCTTGAGATAGTCGATGACGATTTTCTCCTCCGGGGAACGGGCATTGATGCTATAAGTCCCCGGCAGGTCTACGATGGAAATGGCACGATCCTTGTGGCGGGTATAGCCCACCTTCTTGTCCACGGTAACACCGGGCCAGTTGCCGATCTTCTGGCGGGCACCGGTGAGTTCGTTGAAAATTGTGGACTTGCCGGTGTTGGGATTGCCGGTAAGTGCTATTGCTAAAGTTGACATATGCTGCTTTCACTACTCCTTTGCGAATTGATTCCTGCTTCAACTATGGGGTATTCAGTTTACCTGCTGCACCTCAATCTGCGCAGCGTCATCACGTCGCAAAGCCAGATTATAATAACGGACATTGATAGCAATAGGATCTCCCAGGGGAGCCGAACGAAGCACCTTCACCTTCGTACCCGGAATGAGCCCCATGGTCATCAGCCGTTCCTTCAATGCGGAATCGCCAATCTGCTGAATCTTGAGCGTCATGCCGGTTTTTCCATCCTTCAACGTCAAGAGAAACGCCTCCTTATTACATTGTTACAAATGATAATGAGAATAATAATGAGAATTAAATACAAGAATTATGATAAACTATCTCATTTTCATTGTCAATAGGTCAGATAAGAAAAAGTCAGATAATCAGAATACTGCAATAAAAGAGGGATAACCCTCCGATTTCTCAGAAAGTCATCCCCATAATTACCTTGCTTATTCAGCCTGTTTCAGCATTTTCTTCTTTTCCCGGCGCTCCTTGAAGAAGCGTTTCATGATACCGGCGCATTCCTCCTGCAATACCCCCGCCCGGATTTCCGGCCGATGGTTCAGGGTCTCGTTGCCTGGAATATTGAAGACTGACTCGCAGGCTCCCGCCTTGGCATCGGTGCTGCCATAGACCACCCGGTCCACCCTGCTCATGACAATAGCCCCTGCACACATGGGGCAGGGCTCTATGGTCACATAGAGGGTAAGGCCCGAAAGACGCCAGCGTCCCAGTCTGCGGCAGGCCTCCTGAATGGCGATAAGCTCCGCGTGGGCCGTAGCATCATGCCATATTTCCCGCATATTGTGCCCCGAGGCCACCACCTGGCCCTGCTCGTCCACAAGCACGGCACCGATGGGAACCTCCTCCAGCTCATAGGCTTTTTCCGCCTCCCGGAGGGCCAGCCGCATAAAATCTTCATCTGTTGCCATAAATTAGCTCCCTTGCTTTAGCTATATCCACCTGCATATCGTAATAAAGGGAATGAGTTGGCTTGGAGTTCAGGGTCAGGGCATAAGCCCTGGGCACCCCCGGCCCCCCGTCATTGTCTGGGCGCACTTCCTTCTGCATTTCCTTCTGCAGCATCTTGGAGAACTCCTGCTTCTTGCCCTTCTCCTCCTCATAGCCCTCTTTCCGCTTGAAGGAACGCCCTATATCCAGTTCCGTTCCCTTGACCCGGGTCACCCTTTCTATCCTTTCCAGCATCATCTCCACCTCCGAACCTGCATAGCGGCAAGAGATATCTTATGCAATATATATCGTAGAAAAATGCAGAAAGGTTAAGGAAAAATTGATGAATTTCACCAATTATTTCAAGCTGCTGCCCAACGCAGCGAACATGTCCCTCAAATTCCTCGTAGGATGCCAGCCCAAAGCCTGAAGTTTTGCTCCCGAGAGCCTGAGGCCCGTATCTGCTGCATAGCCATAGAGATTGCCCTCAGGAATATCCACCACGATCCGGCTGCGCCCCCCTGAAAGGACTTCTGCTGAAAGCTCCGCCAGTTCCCTTATGCTCATGGTGTTTTCTTCATTCACCACATTATAGGCTTCCCCAGTCTGCCCCCTGGTCAGAATAGTCAGGATGCCTTCCAGCGCATCATCTATATCGCAGTAATTCCCCATGGACTTGCCCTCTGTGTGGAGTACGATATCCTCGCCTTTCATTGCCGAGCGGGCAAACTGGGCAAAGACACGGTTGTCCCCCGGCAGTACCCCCCGCCCAAAAGTCTGGGCCAGACGAGCGATCTTCACAGGGACACCATATTCAGCAGCATAGGCAGCGCAGATATTCTCCGCCATGCGCTTGCCCAAAGGATAGCAGCTCCGGGCTGCCAGGATATCCACCTGCCCTGCACCAGCCTCCTCCTCACCAGCTCGGTGCCCGTCCGGGCAGTCCAGGCTGCCATAGACCTCCATGGAGGAAACATAGACCATGCTCCTAAGCCCTGCCCTGCGGGCCAGTCCCAGTACATTCTGAGTAGCATTCACAATGCTGGCCGTCACCTCTGCCGGGTGATTGCGCATTTCGGCTGAAGCCGTGACAGCAGCGCAATGTATGAGGTAGTCAAAGGAGAGATCCACGTCCTCCATGGCCTTGCTGTCCGTCAGGTCTGCCGACATAATCTCAGCTTTGGCAGGAAGCATAGACCTGGCCTTCTCCACGCTGCGCACCAGGGCTATGACCTCCTGACCAGACTCTGACAGCCTGTGCACCAGCATAGAACCGATGTAGCCAGTGGCCCCCGTAATCAAGTATTTCATCTCACAAAACATCTCCCAGCTTAGTCAGAGGGTGGCAAACCTATCTCACAAAATATGGCTTCAATAGCAAAGTCAGGAAGAATAACCCTGCCGAAATAACCACAATAGCAGCACCTGCCGCCATGTTGAAATAATAGGCCAGGATCAGACCTGTTATACCTGCCGCCCAGGCAATCAGCACCGACAGCAGATGATACTGCTTCACATTGGAAGATACATTCCTGGCCGCCGCCGCAGGCAGTACCAGCATGGCATTGATGATGAGGATGCCCACCCACTGGATGCTGATGGATACAACCACCGCCAGGGTGGCGGCAAACAGGCTTTCCGCCCAAAAGGAATTGACGCCCCGACTGCGGGCAAAAGAAGGATTGATGGAAAGCACCAACAATCTGTTGAAGAGAACGCTCCACACCACCAGCACCAACAGGAAAACCACCAGCAGTGCCCCAAGTTCCTCCGGGGCAATGCTCAGGATATCTCCTACCAGATAGGAGGAGAATTTATTGAAGCTCCCCCCATAGCTCATGATCATAAGGCCCACGGCAATGGCCATGGAGGAAAACACGCCTATGATGGTATCAGTGGAAGCCGAGCTCTTGTTCTTGATATAGGTGATAAACAAGGCGAACAGCACAGAAAAGACTATCAGGGACAGCAAAGGCGACACAGAACCCACTAGCACCCCTATGGCAATGCCCGTGAAGGCTCCATGCCCCAGAGAGTCAGAGAAGAAGGCCATGCGGTTGCTTACCACCATGGTGCTGAGCAGTCCAAAGAGCGGCATCACCAGCAGCACCGCCAGGAAAGCGTGCTTCATGAAAGTATGCCCTGCCCAGGCAAAGGGCAGGCAGGTGTCCATCAGGCTGTATATAGCTTCCATCAGTCCTGCACCTCCCTGCGCGGCCTGCCCGCATCTTCCGGATGAGCCGCCTCCACCTTGTGAAGTTCTGCCAGATTCTGTCCTGCCAGCATGCCGAAAATCTTTTGTGTACGGCTGTCGCCAAAGACCTCCTCCGGGGTCCCGCAGGAAACAACGCCCTTGTCCATGAGCACCACCTGATCGGCATGCCGGGCCACCATGTTGAGGTCATGGGATATCAGGATGATAGCCATATCCTCCTTTTCCCTGAGTTCCGCCACGATTTCGTAGAACAGCTCCAACCCATTCTGGTCAACGCCGGACACAGGTTCATCCAGGAGCAAGAGGTCAGGCATAGGGTCCAAGGCCAGCGCCAGCAGCACACGCTGCAGCTCGCCGCCTGAGAGGGCTCCCAGCCGCCTGTCGATAAGATGGGCCGCCCTCACCCTCTGCAGGCTCTTTTCCACCCGGCTGCGCAGGGATTTGCCCGGCCAGAACCAGACGGGTTTATCGGAGATGCAGGCCATGAAAATATCCATGACGCTGGTAGGGGCACTTACATCAAATCTCAGATATTGCGGCACATAGCCGATGAGGGGATGGCCTGTACGCTTCCCCTTGGCATCAACGTATTTCAGGCTCCCCGTATGGGGCACTTCCCCCAGGATAGCCTTCAGCAGGGTGCTCTTGCCTGCCCCATTGGGACCGATCAGGGCCGTGAGCTGGCCGCAGTGCACATGGATATTCACATGGTCGAAGATGTTGAGCCGTCCCACCTTCACCCCGAAATCTTCGATTCGCGTACAGCACAGTTTGGCACAGTCCTCACTGGAAGAGGCCCTGTGGTGCATGATATTCTTGAACAATTCTCTTTCCTTTCCACATCAAAGGGTAAGCTGCCTGAAAGCCCTGCGCCCCAGCCAAAAGCACAGGAGAGCATAGGACGCCAGCACAGAAAGCGACAGCCAGGGCATGGCCTCCCCTGCCGACAGCGCCCGCAAAAGGGTACTGGTATGGGTCAGGGGCAAAAGCTCGATAAAATGCCGGATTCCCTCCGGCAAAGCCGCGGTCTTGAAGAAAGTGCCGCAGAGAAAGGACATGGGCAGCAGGATATATGTATTCACCTGGGCCATAGCCTCATAGGTACTGAGCTTCATGGCCGCCAGAAATCCGATTTCTGCAAAGACCACGCAGTTCAGTACCAGCACCAGGAGGAACAGCGGGGAAAAGCTCAATTGCGCGCCAAACACGCCAGCCAACAGCAGAATGATGGCAGAAGAAATCAGCCCCCGCAGGACAGAAGCCAGCACCTTGCCAATGACAAAGGCATCAGGGCAGATGGGAGCAATGATATACTCTTCCAGGCTCTTGTGATAAACCCGCTCCGCATGGACAGGAGTGATGCTGTTGAAGCTGATGTTCATGGAGTTCAGCGCCAGTATGCCCGGCACCAGGAAGTCCAGATAACTGCCGCTCTCCACCTGAATGCTCCTGCCCAGCCCCCAGCCAAAGGCCACCAGATAGAGGAGCGGAGCCACCATGCGGGAGAGGATGAACTTCACCATGCGGCGCTTCAGCACTATCCAATCACGCCAGAAGACAGTAATGACATCAGAGAAAAATCGTCCCATCAGGCTCCTCCCTTCCCTGTTTTCTCCTCGGTGAGTTTCAGGAACACTTCCTCAAGATTTGCTTCCTGGAAATTATCACGCAAATGAGCAGGGCTGTCAACCGCTGCCAGTCTGCCCTTATTGAGGATAGCCACCCTGTCGCAAAGGGCCTCTGCCTCTTCAATATAATGAGTGGTGAGAAAAACCGTCACGCCCTCCTTCGCCATCTGACGCACCAGTTCCCAGATTTTCCTTCGCACCTGGGGATCGAGAGCCACTGTAGGCTCATCCATGAAAAGTATGCGGGGATGGTGGATAAGCGCCCTTGCTATCAACAGCCGCCGCTTCATGCCCCCTGAAAGGCGCCGCACTCCGTCATTTATCACCTCGGATAACTCCACATACTCCAACAGCTCTGCTATGCGCCGCTTTCTTTCAGCAGCAGCCAGATGGTGAAGCCTGGCATGGAGCTCCAGATTCTCCCCCACCGTCAGATCCTGATCAAAGTTCACGTGCTGGGGCACTACGCCAATCAGGCTTTTCAGCTCCAACTCATGACCCTCCAGTTCCACACCGCCGTAAAGTATGCTTCCGGACGTAGGCCTGGCCTGCATGGTAAGCATGCGGATGGTGGTGGTCTTCCCCGCCCCATTAGGGCCCAAAAGCCCAAAAACCTCACCACTACCTATGGACAGGTTAAGGTTGTCCACCGCCGTCTTAAAAGTTTCTTTCCCCGTCTTATCTTTATGGGGGAACTGCTTGACCAAAGATTTTATTTCTATCATTGCTGCCTCATGTGAAAAATCATTTTGCGCTCAGGAAGTAGTAATAAGCATCTATCACATCCAAGAAAGCGCCGTCAAAGCCTGCTGCCATGATCTTATCCAGATAGGAATCCCCGGAACCGTACAGCAGCTCCTTCCATTCCCTCCGCCAGTACTTGACCTTGAAATTGTTCTGCCAGTCCGGATTGGCTTCGTCCAGCCAGTCAGGCAGCTGCCTCTGCCACTCCTGCCGCCAATAATAACGGTATGTCTCTGCCTCACCTACACTCATATAGGCGTAGACCAGACGAGCTCCGCCACCGTTCTTCTGCTTGAGCGAAGCGACCTCCTCTGCTGTCAGGGGGTCTTCCCCATAGAAAAGGTCAACGATCAGCAAATCGTAATCTGTTCCCCGCAGGGCTTCAAGATACGCCTCCCGGGAAGCAAAATTGCCCGGATTCAGGAGCACCAGATAATTCTTCACCTGATTGAGGCTTCTGATATCCTCATTATTTGCCCTGTGAGGAGCCTCCTCTGGCAGTTCATCCAAATCCCTGCGGAAAGAGGCCCAGGGGATATACCCCTTTTCTTCATTCAGTTGATAAGACTTCGCCGCCATATCTTCGGAATCCACATAGTCAAGACTCAAGACAGGCATTCCTGCCTGCAAAGCAGGGGCTAGTGCCTGGTGAAAATACTTTGTGTCTTCTTTGGAAGTCTTTTCTGCCCTGCCCTTATCCACATCCCAGCGGAAATAAATGGACTCCGTCATGGTGCCGTCCAAAGCCTGCAGGAGGCGCCCCACATTCTCACCGGTGTTGCCGTCCATCTCCAGGAAAAGCCCCGCCCCGCCATTGCCCAAGAGACCAAAGCCAGGCTTCTTTTCCGCAGAATATGACTTCAGATCACAAATCAGATCCACCATGGCTGCAGGATAATCCACCGCCGGCTCCGCCTTGGAAGCAGCTGCCGCCCCCAGCAGGAGAGCCATGCCTGCTGCCACTATTTTCCATGCCTTCATGAAGGCCCTCCTTTATATTTCAGAATGAACGGTTATACATAAGAGCCAGACCCCAGCCGTTGTAACCGCGATGATGTTTTTCACTGATGACATATCGCTCCAGCCTTATTTCCAGATTATCCCTGTCACTTAATTTCTGCCCGTAGGAAAGGGTAGCAGACAGCCTGCGGGGCGAGAACAGATAATTCTCCTCCGACTCCAGTCCCCGCGTGCTGTAGCGATAGAGATTGCCCTGTGCCTTCTGGTAATTCAGCATCAGCTGCACATATTGCCCCTTCTCCCACTTATGCCGCCACCCCAGGCCGAACTCATGCCAGCTGAGGGCATCATTATAGGGATGCTCCCCGCCATCAAAGTAAAAGGCACTGCCCTCCCTGCTGTAAGCCGCATAAGCCTGCCAGGAATCTGCAGGCGTCATGTCGTGATTGTAGAACCATCTGGCCCAAAAGCCATCTCCATCACGATATTTAGAAACTACATCGCCATACTGGGTGGTTTTGCCACTGTGAGTATAACCTGCCTTGATGGTGTACTGGTCCTTTTCCCCGGCATAAAGATAGCTGATCTCCGGCACCAGCTGATTGCCAGGAGAGATTTTCTCCCAGGCCTCAAGGCCCTCACCATTTGTGTACTTTACCTGGTATTCTCCCCGGAAAGAATAGCTCAGCCTGGCGGCCACACTTTCCTTTTCGCTGAAGCGATGACGCACTTCCACAGCAGGAGTGAAAATAAAGCCGTTGTTGAAGGAGGTATACTTTGCCAACCCCTCTGTCAGCTGGGAGTTGACATGGGCCTCCTTGCCCGTGGGCACGTTGATGCCAAGTTCATAATGCACTTCATTTACAGGGTGGTCATTTTTGAGAGTGACCGTCAGCTGGGTATCCGTCATGCCAGTCACCTTGTCATGACCCTCCTGGTGTCCGGAACTGGATACCACATAACCAAAGTTCACGCCAAAGTCGTACTTCCTGGTACTATTGTAAAACTCCTGCCCCAGCACCAGCTGATGGCCATGCTCCGGGCCATGCCAGCTGTAGTATTCCAACCGGCTCTGGAAGGAACGGCCCTCGCCAAAGTGCTCCAGCTCATATTGAGCTTTTCGCACATCCTCTCCTGCGTCCGCATGGTATTTTTCGGCCTCCAACAGTCCCTTCTCTGCCTCTTCCTGCCATTTCTCCGCCTCTGCCACATCCTGTTCGCTCTGAACAAGATCTGCTTCCACATCAGCCTGCTGCTCAGTGAGGTCCTTCACCAAATCACGTGCTTCTTCCTCCGCTGCTTCCGCCTGATCCCGGGCAGCCTCCAGTTCGTCAAGGTAAGCATACATTTCATCCAGGAAGGCGTTCTCCTGCTCAAGAGCATTACTGATTTCTTCCAGACGGCTTTCATAGGCAGAGGCATTGTTATCCGAAACGGGATCTTCCACATTCACGCCAGCCACCATGGCCTGGACTTCTGCAATGCGGTTCTGCTGCCAGTCCACACTTTCCCAGGCCTGCTCGATGCGGGCTGCCAGCTCGTCCACTTGTCCTGCAACGACCTCATAACGGGCAGCATATTCACCAGCAATGCGGTTCTCCTCAGCAGACAGCTGCTGTACAGAAGCCTCCTGAGCAGAAATATTAGGCAGGTAGTCTGCTACTGCCTGCTGGCATGCCAACGCCAATTGAGTGCGCTGCTCACTTTCCAACCTGGCCTCTTCCAAGGCAGACTTTATTTCCTCGAGATGCACCTTGACGGCTTCCAGGTTCAATCTGGCCCGCATCAGCCCTTCATTTGCTTCCTCTCTGTTATTTTTGGCTTCAGCCAGGGCGCGCTCTGCCTCCAACAGATTGTTCTGGGCGTTTCTCAGGCTCCGCTCTGCCTCCCGATAATTGATAATCTCCTCTCTGGCATTGCGCAAAGCCTGGAACTCTGCAGGAACGTCATGCATGGTGGAAAGTGAGGAAGCCTCCCCCAGGCCAGATGCAGCAAAGAGCAGGCTCAGGGAGAATGCACCAGCAGCCGATGGCCTTTGGGCCTCCCGCTTCAGCCTGAGGCGCTTCCTGGTCATGCGGAAATTCTCCAGCGGATCCGGTACAACCGCCAGCCTCCTTTCCTCCCGCAGTTTCCGCAGCCGCTTTCTCGACATGCGGAAAGAGACAGGCGGTTCCAGGACTATGGCGGCCCTTTGGCTTTCCCGCCTTTTTCTGAGCCTCTTCCTGCTCATGCGGAAAGAAGGTTCAGAGGGTTCTGCCGGCTCCCTGTCCTCTGCCAGCCTCCTGCGCTTTTTCCTGCTCATCCTCATTTCCGCTCACCTCCCAAAAGCTCCAACTCCACATACTTCTCACCGTACAGCCACAGGGCCAGTTTCGTAAGCGGCCCCTGCACCGGCTGGTAGAACATAGGCTGGGAGCAGAAGACAAAATAATTTATCCGCTGGCTGAAATGGCTCAGCCGCCAGAAGCCAAAAGCAAAGCTGAGAAGGCCTGCCAGGAAGAAAGTGAAACCATAGCTGTCCGGCCCCAGGAACCACAAGCCCAAGAGCCCCAGCACAAGATTGCTCAGGCAGAAGCAGGCAGAAATCCTCAGCACATCTTTCTGATAGTCAAAATAAACCATAAGAATATAAATCAGCTGCAACAGCCCCGTAAAGAAGGCTCCGAAAAGTATCACGTTGTACATATTCACCTGGGCATAAGTGATGCCCGCATTGCTCAGTATATAATTTCCCAGCACCAGGAACACCAAAGTAGACACCAGCTGGAACTCCACGATATGGCGTATTTCGAACCACAGGGTATGCAGAAGGTCTTTCCTGGCATCGTCAATCTCCCGGAAATTGCCCCGCTTGGTGATATGAGTGAAATACACATTGTACCGCTCATAGAAAGCCGTTTCCACAGATACCACGAACAGCATCATCAGGGGCAGCACGGAAATAAAGGCGAAGAAGGTCACCACATCATACACCGGCGCAAAGCGGAAGGTCCCGCCAGCCACGGTGCTCCATGGCCCCTGCCAGATGATGATATTGGGCAGGAAGATGCCCAGCATATAGCCAAAGGAAATGAGGAACAGACGCCAATGCCTCTCCAGATAAGGCAGGAAGGCGAAGTTCTGCCCCTCCGGGGACAGGCCGAAGTAGTCCACAATATGCAGCAGGAACAGCAACACCACTAAAGTCATGCCCACATCCACCGCCAGCAGGCCGCACTGTTCAGCCGGCAGCAGCTGCCAATGAAGGAAGGCCCAAGCGAGGAAAATGGCCAGCAGCACACCAGTCAGATAGCTCAGCAGCAAGCCCTTGAACTTCTTCACAGCCGACAGATAGACACTCTCTGCCCAGGCCAGCAGCAGCAAGGCAAAAAACAGATAAGACAGGAATTTGGTCACGAAATCCAAAGGCTTGTCCCAGAAAAAGACCAACGTGACTGCCGCCCCCAGCACCGTCAGGATGGAGCCCAGACCAAAGAAGGAGGCGGTCACATCCTCATAATGATGCACTGACAGGCAGTCAGCCAGGTATCTCGTAAGCACCATGGTAAAGCCGCTGGACAGTACCTGGGAAAAGACAAAGGCATACACCACCGCCCCCACGAAAATCTGCCCGGCTTCCTCCCCTATTTCGTAATAAGAGAACAGCATCTGCACAGCCAGCACCATGCCCGTCATCAGGGCAAAAGGTCCGGCAGTGATGATGGCAGAATACGAATAAGCCTTTACATGGCCCGTCATGGTTCTCGCCTGGAAAAGTTTCCTGAGTTCAAAACCTACCCCTGCCATCTTGCTCCTGCCTCCCCGGCTTCCTTGTAAATCTGCTTGTAACTCTCTATGAATATGTCATAAGTATACATCCTGCATACCCGCTCGTAGCCAATGCGGGCCATTTCCCTGCGCAGCGGGTAATTCCTGGCCAGCCGCAGTATTTCCCGGGACATGGCTTCAAAATCCATGGGCGCCACCACGGCTCCCGCAGTGCCCAGCTTGTCATCCGAGGCGCCGTAGATAAGCTCCCGGCAGCAGCCCACATCCGTAGTGACGAAAGGCCTATGGGCCGCCTGCCCCTCCAGCACCGCCAGGGGCTGTCCCTCGCTGATGCTGGACAGCCCCATCAGGTCCATCCTGGGAAGATACTCTGTCACCTGCACGGAGCCGGTGAAATGGACATCTTCCATCTGCAGCATTTCCACCGTCTGCATACACAGGTCATAGTACTCCGGGGATTCTTCCACATTGCCCATGACATAGAGTTCCGCATCCGTCATTTCCTGCTTGACCAGGAAGAAAGCCCTCAGCAGCGTCACCACATCCTTGATGGGCACCACCCGCACTACTGCCCCAATACGGAAAGGCCCATCATGGTCCTCCACTTCTGGTATGTCCTTGAAGCGCTCCAGTCGTATGCCATTAGGCACTACTCCAATCTTGGCCGGGTCGCAGCCCAGATCCATTTCCACCTCCGCATTATGCTCAAAGAGGGTGTAGACCCTGTGAGCAGAGGTGTAGGACAGCTTGGCCAGATTGTAGAAATACTGGATCCAGACAGACTTGAAATCGCCCTTGGCCCAGTCGCTCTTGATGATTTCTGCCTCCCGCTCCCGGGAATAGATGCCATGCTCCGTGATCAGAAAGGGCTTGTGGTAGACTTCCGAAGCCAGCGCCCCAATGACGCCGCAATAACCCGTAGCCACGCTGTGGTACACATCCGCCTCGGGCAGTTCCTGCTGCAGCAAATAGAAAAGGGGCAGCAGCATGGAGCGAAGCGTCCAGAAAAACTCCGTAAAGGGCAGATAGCTGTACTTTTCCTCGTACACTCTCTGAATCACATCGAAGAAATCGCTGGTCATGAAAATCCCCAGCATGCCCTTGAAGCGCCTGCCCCCGCGGAAGATGGAGGCCAATTCCTTGATGTCGATGGGCTTCTGTCCCACCACCAGATCATATAGCACCCGGCATTCCTCAGGCGTGAGCACATTTTCTTCCATGCCGTGGGATTTGAGCCCCAGGATTTCGTCCAGGAATTCCTCCTGTATGCCCACCACATTCGGGGGGAACTTGTACTTGAAGCAGCCCCTGTCTTTCTCCTCTGCACCAATGGAGTAGAGGAAGAACTCATGCTCCGGCATGCCCGCCATGAGCATTTGTACCCAGGAAGAAACGCCCCCCACCACATATGGGTAAGAACCTTCCACCAGCAGGCAGATTCTCATCAAGGCTCCTCCTTCCAATAAATCACGGACTTGGACTCTGCAGCCTCCACAAGATAAGCTTCGTCGCCAATCTTCGTGACCTCCGCCCCCTCAGCATGATCCAGCACCTTGCCGCTGCGCAGTATGAAGCGCAGGGGCTGACGGAAATTCCAGCAGGTGAGAACCAGTTTCTCCTTTGACCGCTCCACCCGGTAGTCCATATCCAGATAATCATCAAAGGCCAGAGCCGCCTCGGAAGCTGTCACGGGCTTCAACCAGCTGTAGCGGGTGGTGATTTCCCCCATGTACTTCTTGAACCCCTCAGCCATATCCGCCCAAGTAAGATGGGCGCTTTCCTCGTAATAAAGCTCGTCCGGGTGGACAAAATGGGAAAAACAGCCCATGTAGTTCATCATGCTGATATCCTCGTAAAGGGCCTGGCCGTTTGGAGAGTACCCCGCCGTGGTGCGGGGCATCTCATAGAGGCCGTTCTTTCGCTCGTAGTCCTGGATATAGGCCCTGGAAGCGTAGGGACCGTCAAAGAGTGAGGAAAAGATATCCACCTCCGGGAAGGCCTCCCGAATGGCCTCCTTGCCCTCGGGGCTGAGGATATCCGAAGGGGGCACATAACAGCGGAAATGGTACTGTGGATAGGCTTCCGTGATATAGCGGCGCAGTTCCTTCATCGCCTCCAGCATATCTGCCTGACTTTCCCAGGGCACATAGTCCAGATCATCCAGCTGATAGCTCTCCGGGGCCAGAGATTGGTGGTTGTAGCCGTGTATACCCAGTTCCCCCCCCATATCCAAAAGCTCCCTGCCGTAGATGATGAGGTTGTCCCGGGCAGTGCGCCCCGTCAGAGGCTTGAAGGGTCCCTTCACCTGGTCGCCATAAGATTCGATGATCAGCCCCGTGTACTTCAGGCCGAACTCTTCAGCGCATTCCCGCATGTAGGGCCACCAGACATTGCGGTAGAACTCCGGCGTGCTGACCCCCAGTTCCTCATAAATGCGGTCAAAGTATCCCTCCGGCACAGGCGCAGGGAAATCGTCGATATAAAAGACCTTGTAGCCTAACACAGGATAGATAGTGTCCTCCCCGCAGTGGTTGATCAGGGAAATCAACAGGCCGATATTGGTCTTGTCATCCCGGACAATGCCGTCAAAGACATAGTATTTCCCCTGCCCCAGCTTTTTCTCCCACAACAGCGGCTCCCCTTCATAAGAAGCTATATGCACAGCGGCCTCCGGCTCCAGCTCCACCAGGGTGGTATTGCTGCTGTAGGCCGTATCCCCAAAGGCATAGCCCTTGCCCCCCACCAGGAAATCCGTGGGCAGGCTGATTCCCTTCACATCCCCCTCCCCCCGCAGAGCTTTGATGCCTATGGGAGCCAGATAGGCAGGAGTCAGGCCGCCGTCATTAATGCTCTCAGGCCGCATCATGCACACAGCTGTGCCGCCCTTTTCCACATAGGACCTAATTTTGTCCCAGGAGGCTACCTTGTCAAGATACCCGGTGGCAATCAGCACACCGCGGTAGGAGGAGAAATCCTCCAAACTGCTGTCTCCAGCCAGAGCATAATAATGATCCTTCTTCTCCTGATCCAGCAGCCACTCCAGACGGTGACGGGCAAAGACGCTGGACACATCGTGATTGTCGTATATGATGAGATACCTGTCCCTGCTGCTCTCCTGCTCCCCATCATTCTCCAGCTGGGACAGCCGGGGCAGGATGTTGGTCTCACCGCCGAACTTCAGGAAGCCGTCCATCCTGACGAACTGAAAGAAGGCCGCCAGCAGGGACACCAGCACACATAGCAGTACAATATACCGCTTATCCAACTCTAGCCGCCCCCTTGTCCCAGAATCGAATCACCCTCAGAGCCTCCGGGGAAAGCTCTATGGGCAGCGCCTTGAGTTTTTTCAGGCACTCCTGCAATTTGTCCGGCTTCTTCCAGGCCACGTAAAGAGAAATAAAGCTAAGATACGGTTCCTCTGCCTGAGGATGCCTGTCCAGGAAATCCTCACAGACCTGCTCAGCCCCGGGGTAGTCCAGCAGCTGCAGGAGCTGCTCTACTTCCTCCTGATAGTATTCCTTATTATCCGCCGCCAGCCTGGTAAGCCGGTCCAGAATACCCACATATAGCTCCTGCTTCTTCCGCCAGGTCACATGGTCTATGAAATTCTTGTTGCCCATGTATTCCTTCAGCAGCCCAGCATACTCCTGCAGCAGAGGCAGATCCTCCTGCTGCTCACCCTTCAGCACCTTGGACTCACAGTCAAAAAGCTCTCCTTCCAAATTCTCCATGCGGGAGGTGAGCATAGACACGGCATAGTAGGCAATCTCCCTGTCCTTGTCGTGCATGGCCATGCGCAGGATCTGCTGGTTCTCCACCAGGGACTGCTTGATGCTCTCCGTGAAGAAATGGCGCTTCTGCAGCTTGTCCTCCACCAGGAAGGCATCATTCAGGGGCACCACATCCTTTTGCACCGGCACCCCAATGAAGAAAGCTTCCCCCATTTCCTCCTCCTCAGCCTCGTGTAGATCCCAGAGCCTCATGATACTGCCTGCCAGCTTGAACAGGCAAAGGATGACCAGCCCCGCTACAGGCACACAGAGGACAATAACCGCCTCTGAAAAAGCTCTCAGCCTGGTCTTGCTCCTCAAGTCAAAAAGCAGGAAGAGCCCCGTTGCCAGCAAATGCGCCAGCAGGAATATTTTCCAGTCCAGCCCAGCCATCAAAGCATCTTCTCCTCCCGCACTGCCGTGACGCCTTCCCTGGCCAAACGTTCCATCACCATATTGCAAACCGTCTCATCCGCATCAGGCAACAGAATGTATATCCCCCCCTGATGCTCGCCTAAGAAATCCTCGTTCCTGGTCACCTTGCCGCAAATGCTGTCCAATTCTTCGTAGCTGCGGCCTTCCCGGGAAACTTTCAAGATGCCAAGGGGCATTTCCCCCTGCAGCCTGCGGCGTTCCATAAGCTCCTGCAATATTTCCCTGAAAGCTTCCTCCCGCAGGATCCTGGTGCCACTGTAGTAGCGCTTATCCTGAGCCTCGGCTTCATACTGATAAGCTCTGCCCATGGAGGCAGAAATCAGCCGCATAGTGATGGAGAACAGGTTCTGATGATAGAGGCTCCACTTGTTGAAGTCCAGTCCAAAGAGCTCCACCACCCCGATAGCCTCCCCCTGATAGAGGATAGGGGCCGCCAGATCTGGCGTATCCTTCACCAGTTCCCGATTGACGTAGACATTTTTCTCCGCAATCAGGTTCTTCAGATAATCATGCTCTTCCACTCTCAGCGACCTCGGCTGCTGAAAGGCAAGGCGCCCCTTCCTCACCTTCTGCCTCAGGTAGTATCCATCTTTGCTGAGGACATAGACGGCAATATCTTCAACCCCCATGACCTGGGTGGTAACTCCGGCGGCCTGGGTGAAAAGATTCTCTGTTGCTACACTGTCCAGAGAACGGATGATCCTGTACATGCGGCCTATGCTGTCATCGGAATTCACAATCTGGCGATAAAGCCTGTCCTTCACCGCTACGCACTCATCGTAAAGAGAGCGCAGGAAATCATAGCGCTCCCGGGCCTGCTCCGCATGCCACTCATTGCTCTGCCTCTCAAAAGCCCTGGCATCGGCAAAGTAGCCGGTAACGACCGCCACGAAAAGATAGGCCACAAAGTGCAGCAGATGCTCAGGCATATACATGAGCGCCACTGCATTTGCTCCTGCCCTGAGGAGCACGCCCAAAAGTATGACAGAAGAAAACACCATGGCAATCAGGGACTGGCCTTTGCCGTAGAGTATGCCCATAGCTCCGATATAGGCAAAATTCAGATCGAAATAAATAGCAGGATTGACAGTAGTGCCGCCTTGGAAATGAGCAGCTATTGCCATCAGCAGGGCGCCGGCAAGATTTTCCGCATAGGGAACTAATTTTTCCTTCCATACCCGCAACTGATTGATGCGCCTGTCCCGACGGGCTGACCTTTGCCACGACTCGCCCTCATCCTGCAGTGCCTCATAGGCCATGGCCAGTCCGTCCTTCAGGCTGTACCTGGGACTCCAGCCGATTTCTGCCCGCACCAGGCTGCTGTCTGGCAGCCTGCCTCCGAATGAAGCCTCACTTACAGACAAGCTTAAGGGCTTTCCCGTCACCTCTTCGATGGTTCTGGCCAGTTCTTTGGCGCTGACGGGCTGGCCGGTGACGATATCCAGCGACTCCCCTGCAAAATCACGGGCGATGGTCCTGAAAATGGCATAAGCCCCATCATCCGCATAGAGGAACTCCCGCTTCTCCTCTGTTTCCATGAACCCCGTACGGCTCTCTCCCCGCCGGGATGCTTCCAGCCAATCAGCTGCCAGCCCGTCCTCCGGCGCAGCTCCCGGGCCATAGACTTCCGGCAGGCGCAGGAAGGAAACCGTCATCTCCCCCCCCCGCCAGGCGGAAGCGATCTTCTCTGACAGCTCCAGCCGTGCCTCAGGCATTTCCAGGGATTCCAGCAGGTAAAACCGCCTCACACCATGCTCACGGCACATGGCCAGTATTTCATTCAATTCAGGCGCCCAGGACTTTGGCTCCGCCTGACTGTCCAGCACATAAAGCACCACAGGCACATTATGGATGCGGAAGACTTCCTCCGGAGCTGGGAAATCCTTTGTCAGGACGTAAAAGTCCCAGCCCTCCTTGGCAAAGAGCCGCTGCAGGGTATCCTGCCAGAAAACCTGCCTGCCCGTCAGCAGCACCTTTTCATTCAGCTTGCCTGCCACAAAAATTCAACCCCATTCTGCTTTCAAGACCTCTGCCTTTGGCAGAGGAGAATAATGGCGTGTTCCAAAACTTCCTCTCCGGCCTGCCCCGTCTTGAGCTTGTAATCCGCATCAATAAGCTCCAGCATGGCAGCCTTCAATACCTTTTCCGGGAACTTCTCTGCCGCCTGCCCCAGCTTTTCAGCAATATAGGGGTTCAGCTCCAGAGGACCAGCCAGCGCCTTGCCCCTTATTCCCTGTGCCATCAGCTCCCTGGCCTGCCACAGCTGCCTCACATGGCGGGTGAGCAGAGCCAATATGACCGTGAAATATGTGCCCTCCAGCAGCTGCCGCTTCAAGAGTGACAACGCCTTGCCTGCCTGACGGCTGCTCACTGCATCCAGCAGGGCGAAATTGGAAATCTCCGGCAGGGAGGCAAAGACCTGCTTCAAATCAGCCAGGGCAATGCGCCGCTCCTGAGTATACATGGAAAGTTTGTCAAACTCCTGATCCAGGAATTCCAGGGAGATAGGCTGCATGAGGCTCACTGCCCCGTGGAAGTAAGCGGCAGCCTCCGGAGCAAGCTCCTTCTTTATCTCATGGAGCTTGCCCCGCAGCCATTCGTCAATATTCCAGGCCCGCACAGGCTCTGCCTCCAGCACCAGCCCATATTTTTCTGCCAGCTTGCAGATTTTCTTCCGCTTGTCTGCCTTTTCCCGGGAAGTAAAAATCACATAGCTATAGGGAGGCATATCCGCAAAGAGAGCCATCAGCTTTTCCAGCTGCTTTTCTCTTTCCTTGCTCCCCTCTGCCTTGACGGCCCTGAAAAGGGCTGTATCCTGCACCCAGATGACGTTCTTATCCGCAAAAAAAGGCGCTGTCTCAATATTGCCCATAAGCACATCAAGGCCTGTATCTCCGGATAATTTCTGCACCGCTTCGGCAGAATCCTCCTTGTCCACCCCCAGCCGCCGCAAAATGGCCCGGCAGGCTCTGTCCACATAGTACCTTTCTTCACCTGCCAGCAGAAAAATATGAGGCAGCTCTGCCCCCTGCAGCCTGCCCATGAAGTCCACATATTTCATCGGGAAGTCCTCTCCATTCCCAACAGATCCCGCACCACTTCACCTGCTATGATCAGTCCTGCCACAGAAGGCACAAAAGAAATGCTGCCGGGAACGGCACGGTGGGGAGTGCCATCCGGACTTTCCCCGGGCGCGCTCACAGGGAGGGGCTGCTCCCTGGAGTATACCACTTTCAGCCCTTTGACCCCCTTTTCCTTCAGCTTTTTCCTCAGGACCCGGGCCAAAGGATCCACGCTGGTGTCGTAAATGTCTGCCACTTCGAAGCGGGTAGGGTCCAGTTTATTTCCCGTGCCCATGCTGGCTATCAAGGGAATACCGCGTCGCTCACACTGGCAGGCCAGGTCAATCTTCGCTGTGATGGTATCGATGGCATCCACCACATAGGAAATCTCTCCCGCCTCTGCAAAAAACTCCTCAGCCTTCTCCGGCAGGTAGAACATTTCCCTGGTTTCCACCCTGGCTGCAGGATTGATATCCCTCAGGCGCTCTGCCACTACTTCAGTCTTCAGGCGTCCCACCGTAGAGGCCAGAGCGGGCAGCTGGCGGTTGCGGTTGGAAATGCTCACTGTATCGTTGTCCACCAGGAGGAAGCTGCCAATACCTGCGCGTGCCAATCCCTCTGCCACATAAGAGCCTACGCCTCCCAGGCCAAAGAGCAGGACCCTGGCTTCGCTGAGTTTCCGCAAGCCATCCCTTCCCACCAACAGTTCCAAACGTGAAAATTCATGTACTTCTTCGCTCATAAAGGCCTCCTGAAACCCTCAACAAGAAAAGACGGCAGCCGGGCGGCCGCCGCCAAAGATGCAACAGACAAGCATCAACTTCATCACTTTTTCTCCAAATCATCAGGAGCCAGCTTGAATGCGGGGATGGCAAAAGCCCCCTGGCTCTTGAACTCCGGTGCTGCTGGAGGCTTGACCATAAAGGAAGGTGTCTCCAAAGAAAAGGCTGCCTCCTTGGGCGGTGCCTGGACCTTGCTTTCCGGCACCTTCACTGTAGGAGCCTTCAAAGGCATGCTGTCTGCAAAATCTGTAGCGATGATAGTAGCCTGGACAGTGCCATCCATCGACTCATCTATAACCGTCCCCAGAATGATATTGACATCGGGATCCGTATGCTCGTAAATGTAACGGGTAGCATCGTCCACATCGTAAAGGCTGAGACTTTCGTCGCCCGTAAGATTGATGATAACCCCCCGGGCCCCCTTGAGGCTCTTGTTGATAAGGGGGCTTTCCACGGCCTGCTTCACTGCCTCCACCGCACTGCGGGGACTGCTGCCAATCCCCAGGAGGGCATCACTGCTGGGATTCTGACGGAAAATGGTGGTGACATCTGCAAAATCCACGTTGATGACACCGGTGGTGAGAATCAGCTCTGCCACGCAGTTGATAGCCTGCTTCAGGATGTTGTCCGCGCAGACAAAGGCCTGCACCATGGACATACGCCGATTTTCCGGCAGCTTCATGAGATTGTCATTTTCCACGGCAATCAGGGCATCCATCTGGGACTGCATCTTGACGACGCCTTCCATGGCCAGCTTTTTCTTGCGGCTGCCCTCAAAGCTGAAAGGCACCGTCACCACACCTACGGAAAGGATACCCAATTCGTTGGCCAGACGCGCCACTACAGGAGCAGCCCCAGTGCCGGTACCACCGCCCATGCCTGCGGTGATGAAGATGAGGTCAGCTCCGCTCATGGCCTCCCGCAGACGGTTTTCCGCTTCCTTCGCCGCCTGCTCTCCCAGCTCCACACTGCCGCCGGTTCCCCGCCCCCGGGTGAGAGCCTCGCCTATCTGCACAGGCTTCACTCCATCCTGTGAGACCAGGGAAAGCTGCTTGGCATCCGTGTTCACAGCTATCAGCTCAATATCCAGGTCGTTGTGCTGTCCCATGCGCATGAGGACGCTGTTGCCACCGCCGCCTACGCCGAAAACTTTTATTTTGACTTTTGGTTTTATGATCAAGGTTTCTTCTGCTGCCATATATACAACTCCCCTCTCTGCTGTACATCTTTTTTTATATTCTCCCCGAACACAGCAGATTCCTGCCGGCTCCCCCATCTATCAGCAAATGCTTCCTAAAAAAGAAAAGAAGCAAAGCCGCACCAACGCAGCCCTGCTTCTTTGCCTTCAAAAGATCCATCCACGAATCAGCTGAAGAGAAATACCGCCAAACAGGCCAGAACGATCTTCAGGCTATCCAGCTTCACGCCAAACACTCCTTACCCAACGCATCCAGCATTTAATTTTCCTCTAAAGAAATAACGCCACGGCAGTAAACCGTTAGGATGATTATAACTCAAATGTGAGCATTTGTCTATCGACAAATGCTCACATTTGAGTTTCGACCAGACAAAGTCTGGTCATAACGCCTCGTTCAGTTTTTGTCGATAGACAAATAACTATATTTGTGTTTCGACGAGGCAAAGCCGCGTCATAACGAAAAGCCCCCGGGCAATACACAAACCCGGGGGCTTCAAAGCGTATCTAACGCTCTCCTGCTATTATTCTATCATTTTCAGACTTGTTTGTCCAATATTTGTTCCTGCTCAGAGAATCTGCTTCCTGCCCACAGGTGCGGGGTGCAGTTCCAGCTGGGGATTGTTGTCCCTGATCCAGCCAAGAGCCCACTCGTTGTTCACCAGCAGCACGGGATTGTTATGCCTGTCGTAGACGAACATGCCCCGGTCGGCGCCTTTGAGGCTTTCGGGAGTGACTTCCCTCTCGTCCTCGAAGGTGAGCCAGCGGGCCACTTCGTAGGGCTGCATATTCATGACGATGTCCACGTTGTACTCGTTCTTCAGGCGATACTCCAGCACCTCAAACTGCAGGGTTCCCACGGTGCCTACGATATAGGACTCGGTGCCTGCGCCGGCCTGCTGGAAGAGCTGGATGGCACCTTCCTGAGTCAGCTGCTCGATGCCCTTCACGAACTGCTTGCGCTTCATGGTATCCTTGGCAGACACACGGGCAAACTTCTCGGGTGGGAACACGGGGAAGTCCGCAAACTTGAACTTGTGTCCCTCATCGCAGATGGTGTCGCCAATGCCGAAGACGCCGGGGTCAAAAAGGCCCACAATGTCGCCGGGGTAAGCCGTGTCGATGATCTGGCGGTCCTGGGCCAGGAACTGCTGGGGCTGGGCCAGCTTCAGCATCTTGCCGCTGCGCTCGTGCCAGACGTTCATATTACGCTCAAACTTGCCGGAGCAGATGCGGATGAAAGCCAGGCGGTCACGGTGAGCCGGGTTCATATTGGCCTGGATCTTGAAGACAAAGGCGGAGAACTTCTCATCATCCGGGCAAATCTCGCCATCAGAAGAATTGCGTGGTGCAGGCGTGGGTGCC
>ODAI010154465.1_pt1 | contig 22303 bp, 18 predicted proteins | sample 1539321 | NCBI WGS metagenome assembly ODAI01 (sample SAMN02144231, study PRJEB22623) | gut metagenome | biome: sheep rumen | host: Ovis aries | place: New Zealand | reverse complement strand
CCGCCCGGCGCGCAAAGATATTTGCCAGTAAAAATGTTCGGCGATTTCGTACATAGTGCGAATCCGCCGAACATTTCTTTGCTATATGAACTTGATTCCGCCGGGAGGGCACAAGGTGCCATCCCCTACGTGAGCGGCCCGGTTTTTTCGCGATTTCTCGCATTTTTGCAACAGCCCCGTGAAGCGGTGGGCTTATCCCATAACGCCGGAGGCGGCAAAGACAGAGTAAAGGGCACCGACCAGCTTGGCCGAGACCGTCATGAACTCGTTCTGCAGAGCGGTCATCTCGTCCTCGGACAGGCTCTGAATGTCGACCGCGGCGGAGAGATCGCCGAGCGGGCAGACCGACAGCTCACGCTCGGAAACGCCGACGGTCGCGCCTAAGCTGAACTGGATCTCGTCCTGATGGAACTCCAGCAGCAGGCGGGAGCTTGCGGGATCAAAGCTGACATGGACCGTCGCATCGTCGGCCAGCATCTCAAAATCAAAGGTATCGCCCATAGTGAGCGTGAAGGCGAAGGCCTGGCTGTAGCCGCTGTCCTCCTGGACGTTCACATCGCCCTTAATGAGCATCTCGGAGCCGATGTTGGCTTCAAAATTCACATAGGCGGCGGGGGCATCCGCGGCCGTGCCGTTGGCGACCGGCAGGAAATTGGCTACACCGCTGATGGCCGTGTCGCTGATATCGAAGGAGCCGTTGATCTCGACGCCGGAGTCAGTCTCCTTCATCTCGGCGATCGCGCCTTCCAGTTCAGCAAAGGTGTCACTGTCGAGCGTGGGGATCTGCTCGAAGACGGGCAAAAGCTGATCGAGCAGTTGGTTGACGGCGGTGTACGGCAGGCGGAAGGTCGTGGTCGTGCCGTCCTGGCTGATCTCCAGCTGACTCATCAGCTGTTCGACAAGGGCCTGCATCTCCTCATCGGAGAGCGGATTGCTGCCGATCGCCGGTGCGGAGGCGCCGCCTTCCTCGCTCATTTCGGCATAATAGGTATGGCTCAGACCGTCGACGGTAAAGTAGACGCGGTTGCCATCGAGCTTGCCGGAACCGCTGAGCAGCAGCTTGTCGCCATCGAAGATGTTGAGGACAAGCAGGTTGCCCTCTTCCTCAACCAGGGAAAAGACCAGCTCCAGGTCCTCAAAATCCATCGAGATGTTCTCGCCCTCGGCGGTCGCATTCAGGCTGATGTCGGAGATGGAAAACGCGGCGGGTTCTCCGTCCGCCAGAGCGGCGGCCGGCAGTGCGCATGCAAGCAGCAGGCACAACAGCAGGGAAACGATTTTTTTCATGGTGAATGCTCCTCTCTTTATATTGGCAGTTGGTGAAAACGCCTACATTCATTATATCTGTCCGCAGGGGAATTGTCTATCTTTTTTAAGAAAAAATAAAAGAATTAAGATTTCTTCTTCGGCGGGATCGAGAGCGGGAGGAGCAGCAGCGCAAAAAGCACGGTTCCGGCGGCGGAGTAGAGAAGACCGCGGCCGAGCTGCCAGCTGAGAGCCTCCGCCGTGGCGAGCAGCGCGATACACAGCAGCGTCGGCAGCCAGACAAAACGGTACCTGGGCTTTTCAAAGGCGCCCATGACGGCAAACAGGCCGCATATGCTGCCGGCCATCATCAGCCAGGCGATCACGATGCGCCGCTGATGAGAAAAGGCAAGCGTCAGGCGCGCGTATGCGATCGCAAGGTCTGAGGCGGCGAAGAGCTCGCTGCCGGTGTCGACGCGCGTGCCGATGCCCTCGTCGGAGAGCAGCACGGCCCGCTCGCGATAGAACAGGGACTGCGAGTGTTCATAGTCGTCCACGTCGGCGCGCAACGCCTCTAGCTCCTCGTACTGCCGCTCGAGCGCGGCCTTGCGTTCTTCCAGCTCACGGCGGGTATCGGGCAGCTTTTTCTCCTGCTCACTGAGCTGGGCGAGCGCCGTACCGATGGCGTTCAGACCCATCTCGAGCGCCGAGCGGCCCTGCGCAAGCATGGCGGAGAGAGAATCGAGCTGGGCCTTCACCCCGTCGAGCACGGGGCCGATCAGCTCCAGCATCTGCCGGCCGGTCGAGAGCTCGGCATGCAGCAGATCCAGCAGAAAGAGATCGCTGTCGGCGGCGTCCGGGTCGGCCTGATACGCCGCAAGACGCGCATCGGTATCGGCGATCTGCGCGTCGACGAGCGCAATGGCCTCGTCAATCACCGTACTGTTGTCCGGCATGGCCTTGAGAAGCTGCACAAGCATTTCATCGCTGATCTCGGGCATGTCGGGGAGCGTGGAAGCGGCGGGGGCAGGCTCGTTGGCCGCAAGCCACGCGGCAAGCTCTCTCTGGCTCATGCCGTAGGCCGCCTGCGCCACGGCGTCGGCCGCAGCTTGGGCCGAGGCGGCGCTGCCGCCGGCAGCCTCGATCTGCGCCCTGGCTTCATCGGCTGCCTGATAGGTCTGCGAGGCGGCCTCCCAGGCCAGGCGTTCCACACTGAAGCTCTGCAGCTGCGGCCAGATCGCACGCAGCTGCTGTACCGCTGTCTTGGCACTGTCGGCGCTCTGGGCGGGGTCTGACGTGGAAGAGCGCATACTCTCAAGCACGGCGCGCAGCTGCCGGTTGCTCTCCTGTGCCAGCGATGCCGCAAGCAGCACCTGTGCACGGTCGAGAGAGGGAAGGGACGGCTCGGCGGGAGCTTCGCTGTCTGTGGGCTCATCGCTGCCGCTTTCCCCGTCAGCCGGGGGATCGGCCGGGGGATCAGCGGGGGGATCGGCGGGCGTCTCGCCGCTCGGAGTGTCCGGGGGCGTACTGTCTCCCTCCGCCGACTGCAGATCGGCCAGCGCGTGGGCGATCTGCGGCTTTGCCCGCCAGGCGAGCGCAGCACCTGCGGGGGAAGCATTTGTACTCCCGCCCGGCGCGATGTCGGGGACAGCTTCGCTGTTTTCCCGGGGCTCAGGATTTCCCTGGGGTACGGGATTTTCACCGGGTACGGGATTTTCACCGGGTTCCGGATCCTCGCCGGGTTCCGGGTCTTCACCGGGTTCCGGGTCTTCACCGGGTTCCGGGTCCTCGCCGGGTTCCGGGTCCTCGCCGGGTTCCGGATCCTCGCCGGGCTCCGGGTCCTCGCCGGGTTCCGGGTCCTTGCCAGGCTCCGGGTCCTCACCTGGTTCCGGGTCTTCACCGGGTTCCGGGTCTTCACCGGGCTCCGGATCCTTGCCGGGCTCCGGGTCTTCACCGGGTTCCGGGTCTTCACCGGGTTCCGGGTCCTCGCCGGGTCCCGGGTCCTCACCGGGTTCTGGGTCCTCGCCGGGTTCCGGGTCTTCACCGGGCTCCGGTTCCTCGCCGGGCTCTGGGTCCTCGCCGGGTTCCGGTTCCTCGCCGGGTTCCGGATCCTTGCCGGGCTCCGGGTCTTCACCGGGTTCCGGGTCCTCGCCGGGTCCCGGGTCCTCACCTGGTTCCGGGTCCTCGCCGGGTTCCGGATCCGCTCCCGGCTCGGGATCCTCGCCGGGTTCGTCGGTTTCCAGCTGCGCACGAAAGGCCTCATAGGCGGCCTCTCCCTGCTCAAGGTCGGTGACGACAGACTGATAGACACTGTCGACGGAAGCAAAAGCTTCCTGTCCCAATTGAAGCATCGTCTCGCCCTGCTCAAGCTGGTCCCGGGCACTCAGCAGCTGCGCATAGGCTGGGCCGATCTGCCTGCGGCCGAGCTTGAGACCGGCCTTTGTGGCGGTATAGGTGGCTAAATCCATCCGAAATCTGGCGTTGTCGCCGGTATATGTGTCCTCCTGTTCTGGCAGGGCAGCCGCCTGACTGCGATACGTGTCCGCACCGGCATCCAAAAGCGCGCGCAGCTCGCGCGCTTCGACGAGCGACTCATCCAGGCGGTCCAGGTTATAGGAGGCCTTGGCGGTTTCTCTTTCATTTTTTCCCAGACTCAGCGCGCCGGCCGCCAGCGAGATCAGACTCAGGATGGCGAGAAACACGGCGAGCATCCGGCTTAAAGCAGGGATGCGCACAGGCATCACCTCGTTTCATAATCATCTGCGTTACAGTATACAGGACAAATGTGAATATTCCAAGTATGCATATTGAAATTATTGCTTGGCAGTTTCGGGAAAATCGTGTAAACTACAGGATGATTTTGAAGAAAAGGATTACACGGTCATGAAACTGTCGTTTGCCCCGCTTGAGGGGATCACGGGGGCGGATTTCCGCCGGCTGCACGCGCAGATGTTCGGCGGCGCCGACCGCTATTATACCCCATTCATCGCGCCGGACCCCAGCGGCTGCCTGAAGGTCAGCCGTCTGAGAGACCTGCTGCCGGAGAACAATGAAAATCTGCCGCTGGTACCGCAGATCCTCGCCAACAGTGCCGATGCATTTCTTGAGACTGCACGGCAGCTGCAGGATCTCGGCTATGGCGAGGTCAATTTAAATGTCGGCTGTCCCTCGGGGACGGTCGTCTCCAAGCACAAGGGCGCCGCGCTGCTCGCCGAGCCGGAGGCGCTGCGGCGGCTGCTCGACGGGATCTATGCGCGCGCGCCGATGCCGGTCTCGGTCAAGACGCGGCTTGGCTTTTCCTCCACCGACGAATTCCCGGCCCTGCTGGAAATCTATAACGACTATCCGATCGCCGAGCTGACGGTCCACGCGCGCGACCGCGCGGGGCAGTACAAGAGCGTGCCGGACAGGGAAATGCTCCGCTGGGCGCTCTCCAACAGCCGTGCGCCGGTCTGTGCAAACGGAAACCTGTTCCGGCCCGCAGATCTCGCCGTGCTCGGCGACTGTGAGCGCTTCATGCTCGGGCGCGGCGCGGTCATGAACCCGGCACTCTTCCGGGAGATCCGCGGCGGCCGGGGACTCGGGCGGGAAGAGCTGCACGATTTTGCCGCCGCGCTGCGCGAGCTCAGCCGCGAGCGGCTTAGCGCCGCCCATACGCTCGCCTGGCTCAAAGAGCTCTGGTATTACTGGAAATGGCTTTTTCCGGACGAGAAAAAGCTGCTGAAGGCCATCTTCAAGGCCAGAGAGCTCGACGATTACGTCCAGGCCGCGTCGGCAATCTTTAGAGATGGTGAGTTTGTACCGGATGCCCGGTTTCAGGGATAGACGGATGGCCTGACCCCGACAACGAAAAACGGGCCCGCAGGAAAAAACAGAAATACAGTTTCCGCGCTCACAGGCATATATTATTTTATTTTCACGAAACGATTGCAGAAATGGAATTGCCATGATACAATATAATATAACTAAATCCCCGCGCGCATGAAATGCGCGCATGCGAAACACTGTTTCGCATGAAAAACACAGAATACTCTGTGTTTTCGGGGATACCGTTGCAACGTCGTCTCCAACTGGCGCACGAAGTGCGTCAGTTGCGGGCTGCCGCCCGCTTACGTCCGCCGCTGGCGGACGTGGAGACAAAGTTATACTTTTATCCCCATCGTTTTTGCCTTGGAAATGAACAAAACGGACAGAAATGATTTGAGGTGATCCCGTTGAAAAAGAATTCTATTGTTATGCTCCTGTGTTTGGCCTTTGTTCTGCTTCTCCCGGTTTGCGCGCAGGCGGACACGGCAGGCACACTTGTGCTTCCCGCCAGTCTGACGGCGATCGAGGCGGAGAGTTTTCGGAACGATTCGTCCGTTCAGTCGGTCATCCTTCCGGACGGTCTGGTTTCGATCGGCTCCTATGCGTTTGCAGGCAGCGGTGTTAAATGCATCAGCTTCCCAGCGTCGGTCCGGTCGATCGCGAGCAATGCCTTTGCAAATTGCAGCAGCGAGCTGACCGCGTCTGCCGTACCCGGAAGCTACGCTTTCAACTGGTGTGTGGAACACGGGATCAGTGTGGTGCAGGCTATCACACAGGGCAGCACGACAGCCAGCATCAGCACAGGCGATGAAGTCGTGCGGTACAGCTTCATTCCTGCCGAAACAGGCGTTTATACGCTGGCGTCGACGGGTTCCTATGACACACGCGGGTATCTCTATGACGCTTCGCTAACAGAGTTGGCCAATAATGATGACGGTGGCGAAGACAGCAATTTCAGTATCAGCTATACGCTTGAAGCGGGCAGAATCTATTACTATGATGTCAGGTTTTACGACAGCACCACCACCGGAAGCTTTGATCTCGTACTCAGCAAAGTTGTTGTGCAGACAATTACGCCGGGCAATATAACGGCCACCATCAGCACAGGCGGCGATCACTTGCAGTATCGCTTTGTTCCTGCTGTTTCGGGCAGCTATACGCTGACGTCGACGGGTTCCTATGACACATACGGAACTCTCTCTGACGCTTCGTTTACAGAATTGACCCATGACGACGACAGCGGCGAAAACGGCAATTTCAGTATCAGCTATACGCTGGAAGCGGGCCGCGTCTATTATTATGAGGTCAGGTTCTACAGCAGCAGTATGACGGGCTCCTTCGTGCTTAACCTGAACGCTGACTTCGGCCCGAAAATCACCCAGCAGCCGTCGAACGTTACGGCAGTCATCGGGGATACCGTGTCCTTCTCCGTGAGCGCGACAGGAACTGCAACGCTTGCGTACCAGTGGCAGGAGAAGCTGAGCACAAGCTCGTCCTGGCAGAATACGTCTCTGAGCGGCAATAAGACCAATACCCTGCGCTTCACCGCGAAGACGGCGCACAACGGCAGATATTTCCGCTGCATTGTGACTGACGGTAACGGTTTTTCGATCACCAGCAACGAAGTGAAATTGACGGTTGTGTCGTCCGCAGATCCCATCTATCGCGCACTGCTTGTCGGAGAAGAGAGCTTCGACGAGGTCTGCACCCGCAATACGGGCGATGTTGCACTCATGGCCAACATGCTGGCCAGCGTAGAGGGGCCGAGCGGAGGCACGTATTCTGTCACGCGGAAGACAGATCTAAACAGAACAGAGCTGAAGAACGCGATCGCCTCAACCTTCAGCGATGCGAAGGACAATGACGTCTCGCTCTTCTTTATCGCAACTCACGGCGACGCCGACAGCGAGGGAATTTATGCAGGAAGTCTGGCACTGATCGGTAGCGGTAACGAAAGCAGTATCCTCTTAAATGAACTGGCGTCCAGCCTGAGCGCGATCCCCGGGAAGGTGATCGTTATTCTCGAGTCCTGCGGCTCCGGCGCGGCCGTGTATGCCAATGCGGCCGATGTCAATGCGGCCGATGCTTCCAGGGCGGAAGCATTTGACGAAGCCTTCCTTGACGATGTGATCCGGGCGTTTGGGGCCTATGACACGGAAGTCGTCGTAAACGATCCCAGGAGCAATACCGGTGAATTCAGAACCAGCAAGTTCTATGTTCTGACGGCCTCGGACTACCTTCAGCTCAGCTGGGGCACGGAGAGCGGTCCTTATAATTACTTCACCAGATGGTTTACGAATGGTATTGGGATCAGCGGCTCCATGCCTGCAGACGTCCAGTATGCCGGAAACGGTGATGGACGGCTGACGCTCGAGGAGGCGTACCAATATGTGAGTGCCGTCGGCGACAATCACGAATTCAACACCAGCGATGGAACATATACCCAGCAGGTGAAACGCTATCCTGAGGGCAGCGCGTTCCAGATGTTTATGAGATAAGCACTGACAACAAAGTGCATCTAAACACTATGTCCACAGAAAAACGGGGCGGATCCGCAGCATTGATTGGTTGCGGATCCGTCCTGCTTTTTGAAGTTTTTGTTGGAAGCCGCCGCGGAGATCGTCCTTTTCCTTTTGACAGGGCCCTGCTTTTGAAAAAACGCGCCGCGCCGAGCGCAGCGCGGCTCTCTGTTGTGCCCGTTTCTTTGTGTTCCCTCTTGAAAAATAGCTTTGTATCTTGTACAATAATAATCACTTGCAGTTGCCAGGTGAATTGTGCAATCGTACGACTTCCCCGGCAAATCATGAGGGAGGATACCTATGAAAGATAAGCAGAAGAGAGCAAAGCTCCTGGATATCGTCGGCGTGGCCTGCGGCGTGTTCATCGTGCTGGTGCTGGTGATCAACGCGGTGCTCGGCGCCATGCCGAAGGGCGCCGGTTCTGCCGCCGGCGCGCCCAGTACGGCACAGAAGCTCACTGGCTCGGCCCAGGGCCGCAACGACGTCATTGATGTTTCCGTCACGGCCGATGAGAGCAAGATCTATTCCGTCGCGGTCAATAAGCACGCTGAGACCGAGGGGATCGGCTCGCTGGCCGTGGACGAGCTGCCCGGCCGCATATATGAAGCCAACAGTCTGGCCGTCGACGCCACTACCGGTGCGACGATCACCTCCAAGGCAATTGTCGAGGCCGTGGCCGACGCCTTGACGAGCGGCGGCATCGATCCGACGGCCTTCGGCTATGTGGCCCCGGTCGCGGCAACGCCGGCCCCGACCGCCGACCCGAGCGCCATCCCTGCCGACGCGCAGACTCTGACCGGCTCGGCCATGGGCAAGATCGACATGGTCACGGTCGAGGTCGTGGCGACGTCCGAGAAGATTTATTCCGTCACCGTGACCTCGCACAGCGAGACCGACGGCATCGGCACACTGGCTGTCGACGCGCTGCCCGGCACGATCTATGCCGAGAACAGCCTTGCCGTCGATAATGTGAGCAGCGCGAGCGTGACCTCCGAGGCCATCAAGACCGCCGTGGCAAACGCCCTGACGAGCGGCGGCATCGACCCGGCCGCCTTCGGCTATGCCGCAGCGGCTGCCGAGGAGCCTGCACCGGCTGCCGAACCCGCACCGACGGCAGAGCCTGCCCCGGTTGCGAAACCTGCTCCGGCGGTTGAAATCCCCGAGGGCGCACAGGTTCTGACCGGCACGGCTGCCGGCCGCAACGGCGACGTGACGGTCGAGGTCGTCGCCGACGGCGAGCACATCTACGCCGTCACCGTCACCGACCACAGCGAGACCGAGGGCATCGGCTCGCTGGCCGTCGACGCGCTGCCCGGCACGATCGTCGCGCAGCAGAATGTGGACGTGGACGGCATCAGCTCGGCCACGGTCACCTCGGAAGCAATCAAAGCGGCTGTCAAGGCCGCACTCGAGAGCGGCGGCATCAGCGCCGCGGTCTTCGACGGCTCCAACGCCACCGCGGAGGCTGTCGAGCCTAAAGAGCTGATCAGCGAATACAACGTCGACGTGGTCGTCGTCGGCGCCGGCGGCGCCGGTATGACCGCCGCGATCGAGGCCCACGACGCCGGCTGCTCGGTCGTCGTGCTCGAGAGCCAGGGTGTGCCCGGCGGAAACTCCGTGCGCTCCACCGGCGGCATGAACGCCGCCCCGACCGTCTGGCAGAACCAGAATGACTTCAACGCCGGCGCGGCCGTCGAAAAGACGCTCGCCTCGGCCGAGGCCTACGCCGAAACCGACCCCGGCGCCGAGCGCATCCACGAGCTCGCCGCGATCGTCCGCGAACAGTGGAGCGCCTATCAGGAAAGCGGAGAAGGCTACTTCGACTCGGAAGAGCTCTTCCAGCTCGACACCCTGCTGGGCGGCCACGGACTCAACGACGCGAGTCTTGTCGAGCGCCTTGTGAAGAACAGCGACAACGCGATCGACTGGCTTTCGACTATCGGCGCGGACCTCCACAACGTCGGTCAGTTCGGCGGCGCCTCGGTCATGCGTATCCACCGCCCGGTCGATGACAATGGGAAGGTGCTCTCTGTTGGCGCCTACCTTGTGCCGATCCTGCAGAGAAACGTCACGAACCGTGGCATCACGCTGCTGACGAACACCACCGCCACCGAGATCCTGATGGCCGACGGCACCGCCTGCGGCGTCAAGGCTGTCGATGCCGACGGCAACGAGATCACCGTGAACGCCAAGGCTGTCGTCCTGGCCTCTGGCGGCTTCGGCGGCAACAACGACATGGTCGCCGAGTACCGCCCCGACTTCAAGGGCTTCTATACCACCAACGCCCCCGGCATCCAGGGCAAGGGCATCCAGATGGCCCAGGCCGTCGGCGCGGCCGTGGTCGACATGGAGCAGATCCAGCTGCACCCGACCGTTCACATCGAAAACGGCGACGCCAGCCTGATCACCGAGGGCCTGCGCGGCGACGGCGCGATCGTCGTCAACCAGGAGGGCTATCGCTTCTATAACGAGCTGCTGCCCCGCGACGCCGCCTCCGCGGCCGAATTCGCCCAGACCGGCGGCTACGGCTGGGAGATCGTCGACAGCCGCATGTATGACGCCTCCACGGTCATCCAGGGCTATGTCAAGCGCGGCCTGGCCGCTACCGGCAACACCTATGAGGAACTGGCCGAGGCGATGGGTCTGGACGATCCCGCCGTGTTTGCCGAGACCATGGAGAAGTGGAATTCCTATGTGAAGGCACAGGAGGATCCCGACTGCGGCCGCACAAGCTTCGCCAATCCGCTCGATCAGGCGCCGTTCTACGGCATCAAGGTCCAGCCCGCTGTGCACCACACGATGGGCGGTGTGAAGATCGATGATCGCGCCCGTGTCATCAGCACCGAGGGCGAGATCATCCCCGGTCTCTTCGCCTGCGGCGAGGTCACCGGCGGCATCCACGGCGGCAACCGTCTCGGCGGCAACGCTGTGGCCGACTTTGTGATCTTCGGCCGTATCGCCGGCACCCAGGCCGCGGCCTTCACGCGATAATCATTTGAACAACAGTTATGGGCCGCCCGTTTGGGCGGCCCATACTTCAATATTCTGCATAAAAGGAGGAAAACAATGGAACAGTCTGTGAAAAAAACCGCAAAAAAACGTGGAAATGTCTGGATCACGATCGTCACCGTGATGACGGCGCTTGTGGCCTTCGCGCTGCTGGAGCTCAACCGCAATACGGTCTATGGCTGGGTGCTGGCGGCGCTCGTGCTGGTCGATTTCTATTTTATCTGCCGAAAGCTGCTCAATAAGCACCGCTTCTGGCGCTTTCCGATGTGGCTCCTGACCGGCGCGGCGATCGGCGCGGTTTTTATTTTCACACGCGGAGATGTTTCGCTGAATCCGGCCGTGAAGGGAGAAAACGGCGGTGTCCCCGAGGTCATCTCCCTCACGGATGGCGAGGTCACGGGGCTCTATACCGCCGACCGGGCCGTCGAGGTCTACGCGGGCATCCCCTATGCCGCGCCGCCGGTCGGGGAGCTCCGCTGGAAGGAGCCGCAGCCGTGCGCGCCTTGGAGCGGCGTGCGTGCCTGTGACCACTTTGCGCCGATGTCTATGCAGCCGCAGACCGCGCCAATTGTCTCGTCGCTCAGCCAGATCATCGGCTATCACGACTATGAAATTTCCCTCGACGATAACTTTACCGAGCCCAATTCCGAGGACGCGCTGTATGTGAATGTCTGGAAGCCCGCGGGCGCGCAGGAGAAGCTGCCGGTCGTCGTGTATGTGCACGGCGGTTCGCTGCAGACCGGTCAGCCCTGGTATGCCGACTACCGCGGTGAGGGGCTGGCGCGCAAGGGCTGTGTTGCCGTCAATATGGGCTATCGCCTGGGTGTGTTCGGCTGTCTTGCGCTCGACGAGCTCGCGGAGGAGAGCCCGAACGGCACGACGGGCAACTATGCGCTCTTAGACCAGATCGCGGCGCTGCGATGGGTAAAGGAGAATATCGCTGCCTTCGGCGGCGATCCGGACAACGTCACGCTGGCCGGGGAGAGCGCGGGCTCGGCCTGTGTCAGCGCGCTGTGCACCTCGCCGCTGGCCAAGGGACTGTTCCGCCGCGTCATCGGCGAGAGCTCCACGACCACGGCCGTGCACCCGGCGCACTCCTTCCGTACGCTCGACGAGGCCAAGGCCACCGGCCGCGAGACGATGGAACGCTTCGGCGTATCGACACTCGAAGAGCTGCGCGCCCTGCCGGCCGAGACGCTGGTCGCGGCGGCCGACACGAACCACCACATGACCGTGGACGGCTATGTGCTGAAGATGACGCCTTATGAGAGCTACCGCCGGGGCATCCACAACGAAGAGGCCGTGCTGCACGGCTTCAACGCGCTCGAGGGCGCGCCCTTTATCCTCTTTGATCAGGCAAACCTCAAAAATTTCGAGAGCCGTGTGCGCGCCTATTTCGGCGACGATGCCGACGCGGTGCTCGCGCACTATCAGCCCACGACCGACGACGAGGCCAAGGCCATGTGGACCGATATCTACTCCGTGGTCTTCTTCACCTACGGCCACTACTGCTGGACCCGGCAGGCCGTTGAAAACAAGATCCCGGTATGGGAGTACTATTTCAGCAAGGAAAACGGACGCCTCGGCCCCTGGCACAGTGGGGAGGAGGTCTACTGTTACGGCAATATCCCCGCGGACAGCAAGCTCTATGACGACAGCGACCGCGCACTTGCCGAGATATTCAGCGGTTACGTTGCCAACTTTGCCCGCACCGGCGATCCGAACGGCGAGGGGCTGCCCGTCTGGAGCCGCGGCGAAACCGGCAATGAGCTTTTGGAGCTCGGCGAAAACGTCGCCATGCGCGACGACCCCTTTGCCGCGCTGTACAGTGTGATGGATAAAAGGGATGGCTTTGAGGCGTAAAGGCAATACCGCACAATCCGCCTTCGGCGCCTCCTGGAAAATTTGTGCCCTGATTTCGTCACTTTTTCTTGAAATACACAAAGTATTTCTGCAAAAAAGTGCCTTCACCAGAACCCAAATTTTCTCAGGATTCGCTCTCGCCGAATTATGCGGTATTGCCTAAAACAAATAGAAAGCAGCGTGCGACACAGCTTTGGCGCGACAGTCTCGGCTGTAGGGGCGCTTTCCCTAAAGGGACTACCTCGCTTCGCTCAGGTCGCGGAAGCGCCCGGCGGCAATCAGACTGTGTTTTGCATTTTGCCCGGGCAAATTCGCACGACAGGGACTGTACGGCACGGGCCGTTCATGAACGGCCCCTACGATACCCATAAAACGATACGAAAACGCAACGGGGGGAGAAACGGAAAATCGTTTCTCCCCCGGATGATTTTACCGTATCGCCGAGATAAAATGCGTGGCGACGCCTAAAATATGGACGCTGTTCATCTCCTCGCCCCAGTAGACCAGCGGGCGGTACATCGGGTTTTCCGGCTCGAGCACGATGTGGTCGGGATACTGGCGCACGCGCTTTAAGGTCGCTTCACTCTCCAGCCCGTCAATGCGCACGGCGGCAATCTGCCCGTCCTCGGCCGTGGGCTGCTCGCGGATACAGACGACGTCACCGTCGTAAATGCGGGCGTTGATCATACTGTCGCCCTTGCATCTGAGCGTGAAGTCGGCCTTGACGTACTCAGGCACGACATCAAAGCTTTCAATATTCTCCTGCGCGAGGATCGGCGCGCCGCAGGCGATCGTCCCGAGCCGCGGCACCTGACGGAAGGCGGGCATCGCTTCCAGGTTCGTCGGCGCCGCCGGGGGCTCCGGCGCGCTGTCGTTAAGGCCGAGAATAAAATTGATCGAAACGCCCAGCGCCTCGGCAAGCTTGGCGATCTTATCCTGCCGCATATTGGCGATCATGCCGCTCTCCCACTTGCGTACCGTACTTTTTCCGACACCGACTCTCTCCCCAAGCTCTTCCAGCGTGTAGCCGCGCTCCAGGCGCTTGGCTTTGATGCGATCTCCGGTAGTCATGAGCTGACCCTCCCCAATTCATCTGATGGGCATAGTATAGCATAAAAGTGTCATTTACGCAACAACAAAATAAAATAGTTTCTTAATGGAAACTTCTGCTTGACAAGCCTGCGGATTTGTGCTATTGTACGAGTGTCTTTTACGACACTACAAGAAAGGAGAAAAATCTATGAAATTCAAAGTTCTGCGCGAGCGAATGCGTGAAATGGGCTACACCGATACAAGACTCTGCCGGGAACTCGGGATCTCGAGATCGACGTTTTACCGCCGAATCAACGGCGTCAGCGAGTTTACGCTGCATGAAATCCGCCTGGCCATGGAGCTGCTGGATATCCAGGATCCGCGGGGGATCTTCTTCTGACTGCAGCATTCGACTTTTTTTTACACAAAAGTGTCTTTTACGACACAACCAAAGAACAGGAGGGCATCCATGATCGAAAAAATCGGAACCGGAAGTATGAGCAGGGAAGCGTGGAACACACTGCGGCGCGGCTCTCTGGGAGGGAGCGACGCACCTGCTGTGCTGGGTGTCAGCGCGTTTAAAAGCCCCTTCGCGCTCTGGTGCGAGAAGACGGGCAAGCTGCCGCCGCCGGGGATAGCGGACAGGGAGAGTGTGCGGCTTGGCACCGATCTCGAGAGCTATGTGGCGCAGCGCTTTTCCGAGGTCAGCGGGAAAAAGCTCGCGCGCGTCAATTTCACGATCAAAAACAGCGATTATCCCTTCGCCCACGCCAATATCGACCGGCGCGTCATCGGTGAGCGCGCGGGCTTCGAAGCGAAAACCAGCTCGTCCTGGGAAATCGCGGCGGATTGCCGCGCCGGCGAGCTGCCGGCGGCCTGGCGCGCACAGTGCATGCACTATCTGATGGTGACCGGCTGGGAGCGCTGGTATCTGGCAGTGCTGTGCTTCGGTCAGGGGCTGTTCCGCTTCGTGATCGATCGCAGCGAGAGTGAAATCGCGGCGCTCGCTGCCGCAGAGCACAGCTTCTGGACCCTGGTGGAGACCGGCACGCCGCCCGAGACCGACGGCAGCGAGACCACCGCCAAGGCGCTCGAGCAGCTCTATGGGGAGAGCGAGCCGTACGAGACCGATCTCAGCGCGGCCGCGCCGCAGCTGCGCGAGTATGAGCGGCTCGAGGGACAGATCCGCACACTCAGCGAGCGGCGCGATGCCTGCCGTGCGGCGATCCAGCAGGTTATGGGACCGGCCGAGCGCGGACAGTACGGCAAATACCTTGTGACATGGAAAAGTCAGCCGTTTCGACGTCTCGACAGGGCGAGCTTCGAGAACGAATGCGGCGCGATCCCGGAGAAGTTTTTTCGTGTCTCCCGGACACGGCCGTTTCGCCTGACGGTGCGGCAGGAGGTGAGAGGATGACAAGTACATCGATTTGGCAGCAGATGCCGGCACAAGCCGTTGACCCGCTGCGTGCAGCCGGAGAGAGAACAAGGGAGGGGGCGCGGATGAAACGGCGATACGGCGAGCGTTTTCCACACTGCACGAACACGGGCGGCTGCTGCGAGAATTTTGGTGACTGGTCGGAATGCGACCGCTGCGGCTTTTGCGTCATGGAGCAGCTGCGGCGCGAAAAGCTGAAGCTCAGCCGCGGTGAGGACGGTCTCATGCGCATGATCATCAAAAAAAAGAGCGCAGGGATACAACAGTCCGTGGATAGCCGCGGCAGGGGACAGGAGGCAGCGGATGGGTAAGCATTACATAGCAAAAGAGGCGATGTGCCCCTTTTACCGCTTTGAGGATTTTTATTCTGTGACCTGTGAGGGCGTGGAACAGGACAACAGCATCCGCTTGAATCTCAGCGGCGAGAGCTATAAGCAGCGCTACTGCCGCCGGGATTGGCCCGACTGCCGCATTGCCCGGATGCTGCTGGAGAAATACAGAGAAGAGGTATAACTTTGTCTCCACGTCCGCCAGCGGCGGACGTAAGCGGGCGACAGCCCGCAGCTGACGCACAACATGCGTCAGCTGGAGACGACGTTGCAACGGTATCCCCGAAAAACACAGATCGTTCTGTGTTTTTCATGCGAAACAGCGTTTCGCATGCGCGCATTTCATGCGCGCGGGGATTTAGTTATAGTTGCACGGCTGCGACAGCGAGGGGGATTTCGATCGGCTTTTTATCTGTGCTATCCTGTCAGGGCAAAGGGAATCGATCCCCTTCGCCCTACTGCGAAAGTGAGGTGAACGCATGCGCGCGCAGCGATGCACAATCGACTGGGCGGCGGTCAGGCAAAGCTATGCGGAGGGCGTCTCACTGCGCGCACTGGCGCGGCGCTATGATGTGCCGTATTCCACGCTGCGCCGGCATGCGGTCCGGGAGGAATGGGCACGGCCGCCGACCGCGGCGGAGAGCCCGGCACAGGCGGAAACGTCGCCGGAGATCGAGATCCTCGGCGAGCCGACGGACAGTGCCCAGCGGCGCTTTCTCGCCGGTGTCGACCGGCTGGCCGCGCGTGTCATCGCCGCCGTCGACAAGGTGGAGGACGACGATACGGCGGCGCTGCGACAGCTGACGATGTCGCTGCGCGATCTTGCGGCCCTGCGCGGCTACGATCGGCAGCGGCTCGACCTTGAAGAGCAGCAGGCCCGCATCGAGCTGCTGCACCGCCGCGCTGAAGACGACCCGGCACCCGGTCAGCTGACGATCGCCTTTATCGGCGAGAGCGAGGAGGCGAGCGAATAATGCCGCAGCTTCTCTTGCCGCCGCCGAGCGAAAAGCAGCGGCTCTTTCTGACAGACCGGCATAAGTATGTGGCCTACGGCGGGGCTCGCGGCGGCGGCAAAAGCTGGGCCGTGCGCGTCAAGGCGGCGCTACTGGCCGAGCGCTATCCGGGCATCAAGCTGATGATCGTGCGCCGCACCTATCCCGAACTGCAGGAAAACCATATCCTGCCGCTGTGCGCGCTGCTGCACTGCTTTCACGAGGATCCGCGCGAGCGTCTGGCCGTCTACAACGACACCAAAAAGCACATCGTCTTCCCCAACGGCAGCCGCATCCTGTTTCGCTACTGCGAGACCGATAAGGACGCCGAGCGCTTCCAGGGCACCGAGACCGATGTCCTCTTTATCGACGAGGCGACGCACCAGAGCGAGGAGCGCATGAAAAAACTGACGGCCTGCGTCCGCGGCGTCAACGCCTTTCCCAAGCGGATCTATCTCACCTGCAACCCCGGCAGCGAGGGCCACGCCTGGGTCAAGCGCCTGTTCATCGACAGGCGCTACCGCGAGGGGGAAAACCCGGCGGATTACAGCTTTATCCCGGCCCTTGTCACCGACAACAAGGCGCTCATGGCCGCGGACCCCGGCTATATCCGCCAGCTGGAGGCCCTGCCGCCCAAGCTGCGCAAGGCCTGGCTGTATGGGAAATGGGATGTGTTCGAGGGCCAGTTTTTCGAGGACTTTGTGGATGATCCGAAGGGTTATGTAAACCGACAGTTCACACATGTCATCGAGCCCTTTGCCCCTCCCGCCGACTGGCGCGTGTATCGCAGCTTTGACTGGGGCTATAACCGCCCCTTCTCCTGCGGCTGGTGGGCCATCGACCGGGACGGTGTGGCCTACCGCATTGCAGAGTACTACGGCTGCACCGAGACGCCGAACGAGGGACTGCGCTGGGAGCCGAACAAAGTGTTCTCGGAGCTGCGGAGAGTCGAAAACGAACACCCGCTGCTCGCCGGGCGGCACATCGCGGGCGTGGCGGACCCGGCGATCTGGGACGCCGAGCGCGGCGACAGTATCGCCGACATCGCCGCACGCCACCGTATCTATTTTGAGCCTGGAGACAACAAGAGGATCCCCGGCTGGATGCAGCTCCACTACCGGCTGAGCTTCGATGAAAACGGCTATCCGCTGCTGTATGTGTTCAAAAGCTGCCGGGCTTTTATCCGCACGATCCCGGCGCTGCTGTTCGATGCGCGCAACAGCGAGGATCTCGACACAAGCCAGGAGGACCATGTCGCCGACGAGACGCGCTATTTCCTGATGGCGCACCCGATCCGGCCGCGCGCCGATCGGCAGAGCGCAAAGGAGCGCAGCCCGGCGATCCCAGCCCTCGATCTGTGTCCCGGAGAACTGAAGGGGGGCGGCGTACACCGGAGAGTGGAGATGCTCGATTAATGCGTCGCGGTTCTGATGCTCTCCGCGGACACGGGAATCATTTTGAAGGAGGACAAGCCTTGGATTTCATCACAAACGCACTCGGCAATATGGCCGTGGCGGCGAGCCTCGAGGCGAGCGTGCGCGACGCGGCCGAGCCCGGGGAGCAAAAGCGCGTGGACGCCTATGCCGCGCTGCCCAGACCCATCGGGCGCGAACGCATCCAGGCGGCCTGGCAGACCCTGCTGCGCTACAAGGCGGGAAAGGCCAATCTGGAGCGCCGCGTCGTGCAAAATCAGCAGTGGTACCGTCTGCGGCAGTGGGATACGATGCGCACGGGCGGTGCGGTCGGGGAGAGCGCATCCGGCAGACGGGAGAATGCAGCCTATGGCGTCCAGGTAGAGCCCACCTCGCCGTGGCTGTTCAACGCGATCGCCAACAAGCACGCCGACGCGATGGACAACACCCCGCGGTTGTCGATTCTGCCGCGCGAGGAGAGCGACCGCCGGGAGGCGAAACTCCTGAGCTCGATCGTCCCGGTCGTGCTCGATCAGAACGACTTCGAGCAGCTCTACGCCGACCACGTCGACAACAAGCTGATTGCCGGTACCGGCGTCTACGGCGTGTTCTGGGATCCCCAGCGGCTCAACGGGCTTGGGGACATCGCCATTGAAGAGTGCGATGTCCTATCCCTGTTCTGGGAAGCCGGGGTCACCGATATTCAGTGCAGCCGCAATCTTTTCTATGTCTCGCTGCAGGACAACGACCTGCTGGAGAGCAACTATCCGCAGCTTGCGGGTAAGCTCGGCGGACAGGTGATGGACGTGGCGCGCTATGTCTACGACGACGCGGTGGACACCTCCGGCAAGTCGGTGCTTGTCGACTGGTACTATAAAAAACGCAGCGGCGGACGAACGCTGCTGCACTACTGCAAGTTTGTCGCCGGGCAGCCGGAGCCGATTTTTGCCACCGAGAACGAGCCCGAGACCTACCCCAACGGCTGGTATGACCACGGCCTCTATCCCTTCGTGTTCGATCCGATGTTCAAATGCAAGGGCACGCCCTGCGGCTTCAGCTATATCGACGTCGGCAAAAAGACCCAGGAGTATATCGACCGCGCCGACCAGGCCATGCTGCAGAATCTGTTGTTCAATGCGCGGCCGCGGCATTTCATCCGCTCGGACGGGGCCGTGAACGAGGAGGAGTACGCCGACGTAAGCCGCGACTTCGTGCACGTTGACGGCAACCTGGGCATGGACAGCGTCATGCCGATCCCGACGAACCCGCTGCCGGAGATCTATCTCGCCATTTTGCGCGACAAGGTGCAGGAGCTCAAGGAGACCACCGGCAACCGCGACGTCAACACCGGTGGCGCCCCGGCAGGTGTGACGGCCGCGTCGGCCATCGCGGCGATCCAGGAGGCCGGCGGCAAGCTCTCGCGCGACCACAACCGCGCGCCCTACCGTGCCTTCCGCAAGCTCGGATTGCTGATCATCGAGCTGATCCGCCAGTTTTACGACACGGCTCGCTGCTTTCGCATCACGGGCGAGAGCGGGGAGAGTGAGTTTGTCGAATATTCGAATATGGGGCTGCGGCCCCAGCCGCAGGGCGAGCTTATAGACGGCGTGCCGCGCATGTACGGGGTGGACGTCGGCTACCGTGTGCCGCTTTTCGATCTCGAGGTCTCGCCCGAGCGCGCAAGTCCCTATTCGCGCATGAGCCAGAATGAGCTCGCCCTGCAGTTTTATAACGCCGGCTTTTTTAACCCTCAGCGCGCCGACCAGGCGCTCAGCTGCCTGCAGATGATGGATTTCCCGCACAAGGAGGAACTGATGAACGCGATCCGCCAGCAGGCCGAGGCGTACGGCGCTTCGCTCGAGAGCTCGGCGAGCGGTGCTGCACTCGGCATGCGCGGCCGCCGGATCGAGTTTCCCAGGCGCAGCAGAGAGGAGCGCGCCCGCGAGATGGCCAGTGAGAGCGCGACGCCGCGCTGAGCGGCGATACGCGGCACAATGCTGCGAGGAGGTTTTTCGTGATCGACGTTCACTGTCTGTCGCGGCCGGAACAGGGCCTGTATGCCCTGTGCATCCGGGGACATGCGTGTTACGCGCCGTACGGGGCTGACATCGTTTGTGCCGCCGTCAGCACACTGGGCTATACCTTCGCTGCCGCGCTGCAGCGCCTTTACAGCGAGGGCGCGCTCAGTGCTCCGCCCCAAATCCGAGAGAGGGAAGGATTCCTTTGTGCTCTGGGGCGCGCTGATTCGGCGCACAACGCGGTGCTCGCCCAGACCTATGAGACCGTGATGACCGGACTGATGCTCCTTGCAGAGAGCTATCCAGAGCACATCCGGCTGCGGTGAGAGCAGGCAAAGCACTGGTGGCCTGTTCCGACAAATATTTTCTCGTCCGCTAACGGACGGAAAGGAGCCAACTATGTTTGAAGTATCCATGCTTCCCTTGCATCTGCAGTTGTTTGCCGACGGCGGAGACGGGGGAAGCGCGGGCAGCGCCCCTGCCGCCGCCGGGCAGGGGGAGGGCGGCGGTGAGGCCGCCGTGGCCGTGTCCGAAGGGCTGGCCGCCGCCCCGTCCTCTGCGCCGCTGACGGAGCAGCAGCGCGAGGAGATGTTTCGCGCCCTGATCAAAGGCGAGTACAAGGATCTCTATGAACGCGAGATCCGCCGTTTGCTCCAGAACCGCTTCCGCCATTCCGACGCGAAGCTCAGACGTCTGGAGGCTCTCTCCCCTCTGCTCGACAGGCTGTGCGCACGCTACGGCGTGGATCCGGGGGATGTCGAGGGACTCCGGCGCGCGCTGGATGCCGAGGATGCGCAAGCGGCAAAGCCCCGCCCCGCCGAGGGGCACAGCGAGGCGGCCGAGGCCGCCGGGGAGAATGACGCCGATGAAGCCGAAGTGGATTTTACCGCGAGCGATGCGCGCGGCGATCAGCAGGAGGACGTGAGCGGGGCCATCGTGTCGGCCTGGCTTTCTCAGGCAGAGGCACTGCGCGAGACCGTGCCGGATTTCGACTTTTCGCGTGAGAGCGCCAACGAGGATTTCACGCGCCTTCTGGCAGCGGGGCTGCCGGTGGAGACGGCCTACGAAATCGTGCACCGCGACGAGCTTCTGGAGAGCGGGATGCGCTACGCGGCCCGTGAGACCGAGCGGCGCCTCCTCGGTGCGCTCTCTGCGCGCGTCGGCCGCCCCGGCGAGAACGCACTGAGCAGCAGCGGAGCCGCACTTGTCAAGTCCGACCCGCGCAGCATGACAAAGGCCGAGCGCCGCGAGATCGCCCGCCGGGCGATGCGCGGGGAAAAGATTACTTTCTGAGTGATCCATCCTCGAAAAAATCAATTCATGAAGGGAGCAACGCAATGAATCCTATCCTTGATCTGCAGCATTTCGCCGTACAGGTGACCACGCAGGAGAGCCTGTCGAGCGAGATGAAAACCTTTTACGACCTCACCCTGATCGACGAGGCCGGCGCTAATCTTGTGCACGACCAGTTCGCGCAGAAACGCCCGATCCCGGCCGGACAGGGCAAGACCATTGAGTTCCGCAAGTTCGCGGCCCTGCCCAAGGCCACCACGCCGCTGACCGAGGGCGTCACGCCCGACGGCCGGGCGCTCACTGTCAGCACCGTGACGGCCACGGTCAACCAGTACGGCGACTATATCACGCAGTCCGACGTGCTGGAGCTGACGGCCGTGGACAACACCGTGCTCGAGGCGACAAAGCTCCTGGGCCGCCAGGCCGGTCTGACACTCGACACCGTGACACGCAATGTGCTGCAGAGCGGCACCAACGTCATGTACGCCGAAAAATGGGTCAACGGTGAGGCCGTTGAAGTCACCTCGCGCGACGGGCTCGACAGCAGCGCGGTGCTGACGGTCGAGCTTGTGCAGCGCGCGGTCGCCAACCTGCGCGCGCTCAACGCCCCGACCATCGACGGCAGCTACATCGCCATCATCCATCCCTACGCGGCCTACGATCTGATGCGTGACAGCGAGTGGATCGACGCCAACAAGTACGGCTCGCCCGAAAACCTCTACGAGGGCGAGATCGGCCGTCTGGCCGGTGTCCGTTTTGTCCAGACCAGCGAGGCGAAGATCTATAAGAACGCCGCGAATCTCGCCGTGTTCGGCACGCTGTTCCTCGGCGCCGAGGCCTACGGCACCACCGAGATCGAAGGCGGCGGACTCGAGACCATCGTCAAGCAGAAGGGCTCGGCCGGTACCGCCGACCCGCTCGATCAGCGCTCGAGCGTGGGCTGGAAGGGTCTCAAAACCGCCGAGATCCTGATCCCTCAGTACCTGATCCGTGTGGAGAGCGCCAGCAACAAGTTCAGCACGGCGGCTGAAAACTGATCAAAGACGGATTGGAGGAACGATTCGATGGCTGAAAAGAAAAATCCTGTCTCTCCCGAGGAGGAGAAGCTTGTCCGTCTGCGCATCCCGCGTGAGCGCAGCGACCAGGAGGATGTGTTCGTGCGCGTCAACCAGCGCACCTGGCAGATCCAGCGCGGCGTCGATGTCGAGGTCCCGGCCTGTGTGGCCGAGGTGCTGCGGCACCGCGAGGAGATGTTGGACGTGATCTGGGAGTTCGAAACGAAGAACGCCAAGTGATCCCGGTTTTTCAAACCGGGAAAAGGAATACACAAAACGATCGCGGGGCGG
>ODAI010186007.1_pt1 | contig 22304 bp, 3 predicted proteins | sample 1539321 | NCBI WGS metagenome assembly ODAI01 (sample SAMN02144231, study PRJEB22623) | gut metagenome | biome: sheep rumen | host: Ovis aries | place: New Zealand | reverse complement strand
TTAAGTCTTACCTTCTGTGTCTGCGGAATTCTTTTTCTGCTTTTTTCAAAAAGCGGTTTATATATAAGGGTATCTGGTTATAACTCTGGTGTTTTAAGGGCAAAGGGTGTGAATCCCGAACTTTACAAGGGACTTTCCTGGCTTATAGCGGGCTTTTATGCGGCTTTAGCAGGAAGCTTTCTTGTTATAAAAGTAAAATCTTTTGTTCCAAATATTTCGAGCGGACGGGGCTGGATGGCTCTTGCGGCAGTTTTTTTAGGCAAAAAGAAAGGCTGGAAAATATCTCTTGCAGTTTTAATTTTCTGCGCTGCAGATTATTTTTCCAGCCATATCCAGAATTATATTCCCGGTATTCCTTCTTCTGTCCTGCTGGCATTACCTTATTTTGTAATGCTGGCAATAATTTTAGTAGACAGATAGGATTTTTGTAAGTTCGTCTTTTCCAATAATCTTCATAAAGCTTGCAAGACGTGGGCCCTGGTCTTTATTGATAAGAGCATTGTAAAGTGCTGTAAAGAGAACCTTTGCATCAAGTCCGAGCTCTGTTGCAATATCGTACATAGCCTGCTGGCAGTCTTTGTCTGTTGCAAAAGCTTCTGTACCGATTTTAGGAACAACTTCATCACGAACACGTTTTACAGCTGTTACAAGTTCCTCGCTAAGGTCAGCTTTGCTGCCGTCTTTTCTAAGAGAGAAACAGAATTCTGGAGCACAGTCTGGAGCTGAATGCTGAATCCAGAACCAGGCACAGGCAATTCTTCTTCTTAATCTTTCTTCCTGTTCAGGTTTTACATCTCCAAGAGCCTTAATAACTGCATCTGCATCTCCGGAATAAATCTGAAGCATTGTAGAAAGCAGGCGGATTGTAATCTGGTAAGGCATAACTTCTGGAATTTTACCGTCAATTTGAGAAAGCATGTAAATGCGTTTTTCTTTATTGAAGTGATCTTCTGATTTTGCCTTGTCTATTCCGTAAACAATTCTTTCTGTTTTATCGTAGTCTTCGTAAACTTTAAGAACGTCCATGTCAAAGCTGATTGCAAATTCTGTGTTTGGACGGGTTCCTGCAAAAAGATAACGTAAAACTTCTGCCTGGTATACATCAAGTGCATCTGGTAAGGCAATTACTTTACCTTTTGAAGAAGACATTTTTCCAGGAACTCCCTTTAAGTTTACAAAGTCGTAGCGCATTGTAACAGGAGCATCCCAGTTATAGATTTTTTTAGAAACAAGTTTAGCTGTGTCGTAGCTTCCGCCAGGACTGATATGGTCTTTTCCACCTGGCTCAAAAACTACTTTTTCTTCGTTCCATCTCATTGGCCAGTCTACACGCCAGCCGAGTTTTGCGCCTTTGAAGGTGCGTAAGTCTGCAGTTTCGCAGTTTCCGCATTCGCATTTATAAGTAATTCCGTACTCGCCGTCGTAATCTGTAATTTCTGTTGTATCTTTGTTACATTTTCCACAGAAAATTGCTACCGGCCAGTATACGTCTTCGTCCTTCATTTTATGAGCATCGTCACGGTATTCGTTTAAGCAGGCCTTAATTACATCGCGGTTCTGCATGGCCTTTTTCATGCCTTCTGCATAGCGGTTTGCACGGTAGCGGCTTGCCTGGTAAAGGAATTCTGGTGCAATTCCTACACGTGGAAGCTGAGTTTCTATATCTACTTCGTGGTGACGGGCATAGTTTTCGTTACGGCCTGTTGTATCTGGAACTTCTGTAATAGGGTAGCGTAAATATTTTTCCAGAATTTCTGGGTCAGGCATGTTGGCTGGAACTTTTCGGAAAACATCATAATCATCCCAGGAATAAATAAAACGTACATTCTTGCCGCGATCGCGCAAAGCTCTTACGACCAGGTCTACGGTTATGATTTCGCGGAAATTACCAAGGTGAACTGTTCCCGAAGGTGTAATTCCTGAAGCACAGGTATAAGATGGCAAATCTCCCTTTTCGCGGATAATCTGACTTGCCATTTGATCTGCCCAATGACAAAGGAGCGGATCTCTTTTTTCGTTATTGTGATTTTCGTTGTTACTCATATTTCTAGTATAGCTTTTTTACGAAAAATAGTCATTAGGGGGCCATTCTGCGCATTTTGCTGTAATTTTATTTTATCTGGGCAGTTTCTATGTAGCCACCGGCAGATTTTGTAATGGCATAACCCAAAATAGGATTCTTAGTGCCGTTTCCATAAATCATACCGCTGGAAGTACCTGCTGAACTGCTTCCAATATTTGTTTCACCTGGAGAAGCTCCATCTGTAGTTGACCAGGTAAGATTACCGGAAGAATCTTTCCATACACCAACATTAATATGGTCTATAGAAATTTTACTTGTACTTGGAATAATGCTTACTTCCCAGTTTCCGGTAAAGACTTCTTCTTCTGCTCCATATAATGAATCTTCATCGCTTCCTTCGCTAAGGGCATTGTCTGCTGCCCAGAAGGCTATCTTAGGTCGTGCACAACTGCTTCCGTAATAGCTGATGTAAGGAACAGATTTTCCATTTGAAAGTGCAACATCAAGATTAAGTTCTGTTCCAACAATTCCGTATGAATCAACAATACAGGTTTTTGCATTTTCCGGAGCAGCGTAATTGTCAATGTAAGCATACCAGACATCTGCATTTGCATTATCATAGCAGGCAATATGAACCTTGCCGTTTGCATCCAGTGCTACCTTACAGTATTCGCCTATACCATTGCCTTCTCCAAATACGGCGACAGGAGTAGACCAGCCGGTTGCACTTTGTGAATATGAATCAACTGTATTGTAATTATTACCTTTGTAGGTTGGCGCCTTAATTTTTTGAGGTGCTGTATTATATGAATAGAGCATCTGATTGTTTGTTGCATCATACCAGACTGCTACAACCAGGTCGTCTGTAAAGTTTACAGGTTCTTCTACTGTTCCAATATTATATGTGTCACCACCCTGATATTTGGCCGCAATACATACATACGGTCCGGCGCAAACAGGTTTATTATCACGAGTCATAACGGCAGTATTTGCAGTATATTTTGTACCAGAATTTCCCGGTACAAAAGTTTTCTTATCAGTAGTTTGACCTGCAATTAAAGAAACATATTCAAGTGTATATGGTAAGTTTTTTATAACTTTTGTTCCAGTAAGAGATACAGTTTTTGTTGTGGTATCTTTGGTTTTATTATCTGAACCATCACTATCGCTAGGTCCATAATAATCAGCAAAGAGACCTGTTTCCCAACTACTGGTAGTGTCGCTGATACTATTATAATAAGAATCCTGTCCTGCATAATAAATTCTACCTTTTCGGACAATATTATTACTATCTGAAATAATACCCCACTTAAAGCGGATTTCATTATTCATTTCATCATAGTAGGCAAGATAAACATTTGTGTCTGTAGCATTAGCACCTGAGACAGTAGTGGCTATAGATGGAGATCCTATTCTCTCTTTATTTATATTAAGACTATCGTCACTAAACGGAGTCTCTGACTGACCTATAAGTTCAAGCCTTAACTGTCCAGTTCCGTTGTTATGACCATTAGTACTTCCCGTATATCCCTTACCCCATCTGCTGGTAAAAAATCCAAATGAATCTGCTTTTGTAGCATTTATATCACCTCCAGCTGCAGTTCCAAATGAGTTTCCGTTTGCATCATAGGCAAAACCAATACTTGTCCAGAAATCAAGACCATGCTCCCAGAAATCATAAGATTTATCCAGACTTCCCATGCTGAAGCGCAGCGGTCCGTTAGCAAAGGCAAAACCAACCTGTTTGTTAACCTGATTTATTGCCATTACCGGCTGTGTTAGCGGTCCATTTGATGGTTTTCCTGCTTCTGAGTTTATCTGCCATATTTCAAGGTAGATATCATCTGTAAGGCGGTTATTGTTATCGCCGTTTGGCTGTCTGTTGTAATAATTCTTATAGGCAGTAATATCTCCGGTTATAGGAATTTCTTCATCATAAGAATAGAGCCCCTTTGCATCGTTATTGTTCAGGTTGTTTAGAGCTGGAAGAGAAAGTTCTGCATCTTTTTCTGTATATGCAAGCTCAAAATTATATGAACCTGAACTTGCAACAGAAGAAACATCAATGCTTGTATTTGTGCCAAGATTAAAGCCTTCAATAGCAATGCTTTCGTCACTCTTAACCGGGTAGTGGCCTAAGGCAGATCTTGAATAGATTGAAGGATTATTCTTTTTAAGAGATGAAAGTTTTGTTGTAACCTTAGTAATGTAAGGCATAACATCCATCTGATACTCAGGCTTGTTATTATCTGTATCTTCAAGGTCGGTAACAAGACCAGAAGAATCTGTTGCAAGAACAGTAAGCTTTACATTTTCTGCAACAATTGTGTCAATTTTTGAAGTATCAATAGAAAGTGTCCAGTAAATCTTATGACCTTCCTGGTTTAAGAAGGTTTCATCATTATAATGGCCAATAGAAGAACCTGTGTCTACAATTAAAACTTCATAGCCCTCGCTGTCAAGGCTTGCAGCAGAATCCGGATTAGCAGTCTTCCAGGCGGCGGTATTAGACCAGGTATGATTTACTTCATCATATTCAGCCATGGTGATGTTGTTAAATTTTGTGTAAGCAGTTCCTGCTTTATTGCTGAGTGTAAAGGTCAGCTTAGAAAGGGCATGATCATCATAAGCACTTCCTGTAAAGGTGATGATTCCAGAAACTTTAGGGTCTTTTCCATAGGCAGTAATTAAGTCGCTGCTTAAATCAGCTTCAAGTTCTATGTGACCCTTCAGGTATTCATAGGATTTTACCTTTGAAGGATTATAGGTTGAGTTATCATTAAGGCCCTGCCAGTAGAATGGATTAATAACAGTTTTTGGTTTATTGCCGTCTGTAAGGTCCATAATAAAATCAGTTACATAAAGAACTGCATTTTGAGAATCAAGTCCGGGTGTACATTCTTCTGTGCTGTCCCAGAAGGTAAAGTTGAAGGCTTTATCATTACCGTCATCGTCGTCTGTATAATCATCCTTACCAGCTATAAAGCTGTTATCAAGAATATAACCGTAAACCTTGCTGCTTGTATAAGAAGCTGTAAGCTGTGGAAGATTAGAAGTTCTTGCAGTAAAACTTGTTCCCTCAGAGTTATCTATGGCAGTAATATCTTCGGCATCTTTTTTTGCCAGAAGAAGAAGAGATGAGTTTCCGCCAACAACTTCAGGAATTACAGCAAGCTTATCTTTAATAGTAAAGATTCCTGAGCCGAATGAAGTTCCAAAGTTTTCAAAGTTTAAGGTATAGGCAGACTGATATTCCGCGGTTTTACCGTAAAGGTCGTATGATTCGCATTCATTAGTTTCAAAGATCTTGTTCGAGTTCAAGTCGGTTGCAAAGGTTACTTTTGCAAGACGAGGTGCGTTGTTAGAAACATTTGCCTTTATGGTCTTTCCGTTTACGTTTCCTGCGTTATCAAAGGCAAGAATTACAAGGGCAAGAGGACCGTCCGGAAGATTGTCTGACTGAATTGAAGCATCCCAGTTCCATACGCTTCCGGATTTTGTAACGCTTTCAAGCATAGTGTCTCCGTCATCTCCGGATTTGAAGGTTACCGGTTTTGTAGAATGATCTGTTGCAATTTCTGAACTTGTATTATCTATAACCTGAGCAATAGGGAACCAGGCATCAACAGAGCTATGGCTGCTGGTAGAAGATGGCTCAAAGGTTACTTTGTTACCGGTAATTTTTGAGATTCTTCGGTAAATACCGTCAATAAAAATTAAACCGCCAACGCGAACATGTTCATCATAAGCTGAGTCTGAAGTAAAGCTTTCGCTGTCTGAAGAACCTGAGTGCTTTTTAGCATAGAGATAGAATTCATCTTCGTTCTGTTTGATTGTTAATTTTTCTAATTCTCCAAGAGAAACTTTTGTGTCTTGACTTGAAGTTGAAATCATAGGATCCAGAATTACTTCGCCGGAAGAGAAGGTCTTTTTACTGTCAGATTTTCTTATAAAGTAGAAGGCAAGATTCTTAAAGCCCGAAGCTTCATCTGTTGAATCGCCTGAAATTGTGTAAACATAATTTTTGTTTACAATAGAGTTTGCAGTATAAGCATCTGTTAAAGAAAGAAGAGCTTCGTTTCCTTTTATGTTGTCTAAAGTTGGAGCATCGTTATCAAGAGTAAAGGCAAAGTTCTGACTTGCAGTGTGAGGGCTGGAACCAGTATCCATATCTACAGCAGAAATTGTATAACTGCTGCTCTTTGTAATTTTTACAAATACCCTGTAACCGCTCTTTTCTGATGTAGAAAGTGCACAGGTATAATATCCTGTACCGGCTGCAAGAGTCTGATTTCCTTCCTTTACCTCAAGTTTACTGATTCCCGATTCATCAAGAACGTCAAGAACCAGATACCAGTTTCCCCTTAAATACATATCTGCGCTGTAAGAAAGAGAAGCCTTTGGAGTTAACTCTGTAGAAGCAGTTGAAGAACTTATTTCTGTATCATACTGATTAATAGAGTATTCAATGCCAGGTGCCTTATTATCAATGTGGATTTCTATTACATTGTCTCCGCCTGACCAGGCTCCCATTTTACCTTCGGCATTTACAGCACAGGCCCTTATTTTAATATCATTTGTACTGTCACCCGATGGATTCATTTTTTCGTTTGAATTCAAGGCGATATTCCATGATGCAGAACCGTTTGCACTGATTCCCCACCAGGAATCTAATTCTTCCTTACTTGCAAAGCCTAGTGACTTAAGCTGTTCCGCTGTAAAGCTGCTGGAAGAAGAGTAAGAAGTATTTCTGATTTCGTTTATTACAGTATAGGCATCTACAACAGTAAAGCCGTAGCTTGAAGCGGCAGTACTTCTGTCACTTTCAGAGAAGCTGCTGTTTGCAGAAGCAATCTGCAGGTAAACATTTTTTACAGTTGTAGTTCCTGATGGAATTATTGCAGTTCCGGTTGCACGGATTGTTCCTCCAAGTGTAATGTAAGAGGCATCTTTGTCGTAATCGCTTACAAGAGGGTAGGTGAATTCAACCTTAGGTCTGTCTCCGTCCGGGTTATGATTAATTATAAAGTCTGTACAGATTGTATAGTTGCCGACTTCATCAACGGCCATAAAGTAAACAGGTATTTCGTATACACCGTTTTCTATAGAAAGGGCATAGTTTGAACTGTCGTAAGTTTCAAAAGAATCGTTTTCTGAACCGTCAAATACAAAACTCCACATAGTTGCAGAAGATGAACTTGAAAGTTTTCCTTTCCAGCTTAAAGAAGCAAGATAAGCAGTTTTTTCTTCTTCGCTGCTTAAAGCTTCGCAGGCCTCTCTTTCTGCTTTAGTTGGAATATGATAGAAAATGTTCTTTGTGCCGGAAATACCGTCTATGGCAGAACCTGTAATTGTAATTTTTCCGGTTAATTCACTTCTTGTTGCAGGACTGAAAATCTTAATTACAGGGCCGCTGTTATCCATCTGAATGTTCTTGGTTACCGGAGTTTTGTTTCCGGCCTTGTCTAAAGCAGTTATGGTAATGGCTTTAAGACCAGATACAACTTCGCTTCCTGCAGTCAAAACATCTGATTCATAGTACTGATAGCTCTTTCCACTTTCAGCCGGAGTATAAGTTACAGAATCAACCTTTTTAAGGGTAATTTCATCGCTGCTTATAGCAGTAAGATTTTCGTTTGACCAGGTATTGTATTTAGAAGTTTCTACGTTTCCGTCTGAGTCAGAAATCTGAGCCTTTATTGTTACCGGATTTTTCTCATAAACAGGAACATAAAGCTTAAAGTATTTACTTTCTCCACCAATGTAGCGGTTTCCGCTGATTTTATAAGTAGCATCGGTAGGGCTTGCTGCAACAGTTGAAGCGCTTATAAGATTTGCAGCATCGCTGCCGTTTACAAGGCCAAGCTCTGCAACAAGAGGAATGCTTGTATCAAGATTAACAATAATAGGATCAGTGTTATCTAAACCAAACTCCTCTTCCAGAATTGAAGAAGTATCAGTTTCTGCAAAAAGATAATATGGCCTATTGAATTTTTCATCTCCGGTGGTAAAGGTTTTTCCTTCTTTATCAATTATTTTAAAGTAAAGGGTTTTTCCTTCGCCGTCTCCTCCGCTAAGTTCATAGGTCCAGCTTCCGTTTGTTACGCTTCTCTTACTTCCCCAGTTTTCAGGATCCTGAGAAATATACAATTCACTAATACCGTCATCATCACTTATACTTCCCTGAATTGTATCTTTTGTAAGCCATGATTCGCTGTTATCCATGCTGGAAATATTAATAACAGGACGGTCTGCGTTCTGGTTTACATAGTATTCAAAATATTCTGTCCGCCAGTTGCCGGCATAATCATAAACAACAGGAATAAGATAAACCTTCTTACATGGTTTATCTTCAGTTACGCCGGAGAGGGTATATATATCAATATCTTCAAATTGCCAGCTGTAGATTTTTGAAGATTCATTAATTTCTTTAATAAGGGTAAGGCTGCTTAAATCCGGCTTAGTCGGATCTTCCAGGCTTGTATCGGGTCCTGTTTCAGAGTAGTAAAGACTCAGTTTTGAAGGAATTGAGCCGGAATATTCAACGTTTCCGCTTAAGGTGATTTTTCCGTTGATTATGCTGTCTTCATCCTCACTTGAAGGAAGAGGATTTGTTATTTTAACCTGAGGACTTTCTTTATCAAAAGAAAGATTGAAGAGAGTTGCAGAGTTTGAGTTGTCTGCATAGTCTGTAACAACGGCATTTACATTGTAGGTTTTTCCCGAAGAAAGATTAGCCAGATATGAGATTGGAATTGTGGCTTTCCAGGTGTAAGTGTCCCCTTCATTTTCAGGTTCAAATATCTGAGCCTCTATAGTCTGCTTGTTCAGAATGATTTTTATGCTCTTAAGACCGGCGCAGTCTATTGTTCCGTCGTCAGGAAGATCGTAACAGTTTCCGTCTAAGTCTATTTTTGAAACTCCGTTTGTAAACTGCTGTCCTGTCTGATTACAGGTAAGAATAGGACTTTCTGTATCTACGTTAAGGCTGATATTGTTGTAGGTTGAATAAGAATCGTCTGCATTTTTTACGGTGATTGCATCTTTTCTTGCATTTCCAAGGTTATCAACGGCAACAAAGGCTATGTAATTTTTTCCAACAGAAAGGCCTGAAAGGGTAGTTTCAAAGTTGGAAGGAATGGTTGCATAATATTTTGAATTTATCTGACCTTCGCTGTAAACAGGAGTCTGGCTTCCTTCATCATCGTTTCCATTAGTAGTTGTTCCAACAAGACCTTTTGTTTCTTCGTTTTCTTCATTCTGGGCAAGGCCTGTGTAGAAAACTCTTTTTTCCTCTATTTCGCCATCGGCAAAAGGAGCAAACATACCGTCGCTTAAGCTTTCATAACTGTTAAAGAAGGTATTAATTGTTGCCTGATCAGGCTCTTCTGTATAAAGCTTATAATAAACCATCTTTGTGCCGCTTTGAGGGTCGTCATAATAACCGCGGACTTTTATGGTAGTTGCATTTCCAAAGGTGGTTGTAGAATATTTTCCACCTACATTTTTATCAAGAGAGTCACTCCATAATTCATCTTCAGAGGTGATGTCTGTGTTATCGTAGTCCCCGATTCTAAAATAGAGGTCTTTTCCGTTGCCGTCTTGTGCATGGCGGGCTTTTGGACCTGTCGTATCAAAGGCAAGGGCTATTGTTTCCGAAGTTCCGGTATTATTTGCGGCATCTTTTGAATAAATGTAAATATTTGCACCGTAGTATTCAGAAGAAATTGTATTTGCAGGAATTTCAAAAGAAAGGGTGTTAACGTCCTTAAGTATGGTTAAATTACCATTTTCATCTTCCGGTGACCATTCACTTCCGTCAATTTCATTTCCGTCTTCATCTGCGGCAACAATTTTTATCCAGCTTGAGCAGGCCTTTGAAGAAGAGAAGTTGTCGGTAACAAGACCGGTAAGGGTAAGAGGATTTTGTGGATTTACCCAGTACATTTTTCTGCTGTCTTTTGTAAAGGACTTTGAAGTTGTAAGGGTATTAAGCTCCGGAACAGGAGCGTGGGTATCGAGAGTAAAGCTTCTGCTTGTTGAACTTGTATCTCCGTTATCTGCATCCAGAATAATCAGTACGGTATAAGTTCCGCTTCCTTTACTTATAATTTCGTCGAAGGTATCAGCAGCAGCGGCTGTGTTGACCCTCCACTGGTAAATTAAAGAAGAGTCGCTTGTAAGGTTGTAGCAGTAGTTTTCAAGAAGATTTTCTGAATAGTCAGGAGCCTGGTCATAGCTTTTTATAGCTACGGAAATGGCGTCTGTGCTGCTTGTGTAAAGCTGGTTTATCTGAGGATCATTATCATCTTCTACATAAACAGTATATTTAAAAGATTTTAAGGCTATGTTAGAGGCAACCGTTCCGCTCAGGTATAAAATATCATCAAGAGAAGAAGCAGAGCAGTTAAATACATCCTGATTAATTATAGAATTCAGGCTTTTTCCTTCTTTGATGAGGATTTTTGCCGCAGAAGTAGCCACGGCTCCGCAGAATCCATAGCCTTTGCTGTTATAGGCAAGAATCTCGTTTCCCGAAACATCTTTTCCGCATACAAAGAATAAATAATTATGACCGGCAGTACAATCCGGAGTTACAAGTGTTTTTGTTAAGGCAGTAATGCTTGAATCTGCATCAGTCTGTGTGTAATTGGAAGAATAATCTTTGCCCCATTCTAAAAAGCGATTGTATACACTTTGGTCCCAGGTGTGTAAAAGTGTAAAATATCCTGCTTCAAAATTCTTTTTGCCTTCTTCTCCGCTAAAGGTATCGGCGCTAATTTCTCCGGTGTAAGCATCTGTATCAATACAATAAATGCTGACCGTATTGGTCTGGATTTTTTTGTTGTCGTTTCCAACATTTATGCTTAAAGGAACAGGATTATCTACATAGGCTTTTTTATAGCCCTGGCCTGAATAGTTGTCTATAGTGTGACTTTCGTCCAGTTGAGAAACAATTTCGTAACCGCCAATTGTATAGGTAGGATTATTCTGAGGGTTAAATTCAAAGCTTAAGGAAATATTGTCGTTAGAAACCTTTGCAGCATCCGCAATCAAATCAATTTGTTCTGAGTAGGCAGAAAACTGATTTGAAGTTCCATTTAAATAGGCGGCAAAGGCAGCAAGACTAAAGTCTTTAATAAGGTCGCCGGCAATAAGTCTCTGCATATTTACTGTAGCTTTATAGATTTCTGAACTTTCGTTTCCTCTTTTTTCTCCGTTTGAATTTCCTACAAAAGGCTCCTGGAAGACTTTTGCATCATCCTTTACGGTAACGGTAAAGTAAACCTGAGAATCTTCTACAGAAAGACCTGCTTCATAGTTAATAAGATTTTCGCTTCCAATAAGATTTGAATAAACATCTGCAACTTTCTGATTATCTGAGCTCTGTTGACTGCTTGAGTAATAGCGGGCAACGGTAAGAGGACTTGAATCGCCAAGAGCCATAATGTTTGTATAATCTCTGTAGGTTATAAGATTTCCTTCGTCATCATATAAATTATTACCATACTGATCGCTTGGAACAATTAATTCTCCGTTTTTATCGTAGAAAGTTATCTGGAAATCTGAAATTTTATTGCATAAATCATAAAAAGCACCGGTAAACTGAATAATCTGGCCAAACTGTTCAAGATTTTTTTCGTTTCCTGTACTGGTAGGATTTGTAAGCATGAGGACAGGTGGAGTGTTATCTATAAAAAAGGTTGCTTTGGCACTTTGCGAAAAGTGACCTCCGTTATCTTCTGCTATGGCAAGGAATTTATATTCACCGTCTGAATAGGGCCAGCCGCGGGTGGCAGGGTAGGCTTCTTCATCTTTTATATTAAGATGTAGGAACCAGGTATTGTCTTTATTAAGAGAGGCTGGAAGGGTTTCTATGTAGTCATTGCCTTTGTAAACTTCAACAAGAATCTCTTTCAGGCTTTTATCATCATTCCAGCTTCCGGCAAGATAAAAATCCTGGCAGACGTAAGAAGAGTCAGGCGGGTAAGTTATGGTTAGGGTTGGGGCCTGAATATCAACAGACTGACCAAGACCAATTGTACAGGATAAAAAGAGGTTAAGTAGAAAAAAAATTCCTATAAAGTTAATTTCAAATTTACGAGACAAATTCTTCATTCCAAATTTCCTTTCATGTTTAATTTTTTTTTGTGCTACTTTTTTTGGAAATTTTTATTTTTAAATTTGAATTAATTAAATATGAATTTACTTTATATATAATCGGCTTTTTAGGTAAAATTGATTAGTTGTTATTATTAATTTATTAATATTTTGTTATTTTTGCCCCTTTTAGTCAACAAGAAAAAAAAGGCTTCCGGATATGAAGTGCACTTCAATCCGAAAGCCTTTTTGTTTATTGTAATATTACCTTACCATACAGTAAGATTTGCGTAACCGCTGCTCTGGTAGCCTTCAACTTCCATAATCTGGTAGTCCCACTGGTTACCAAGGTACATTCCGCAATTTGCCCAGGCATTAAAGTGATTTGCTGTTGTAACTGTGTTGTTTGTGCCCTGTGGACGTTTTTCGCGTCTTACACTCCAGTACTGGTCGAAAGTGGCGGTTCCAAGAATAGATGGCTGATTGTATCTGGTTGTTTTGTAAATATCATACCAGCCTCCGTCTGAATAAACCTGACCCATCCATGTTCCTGTTGGACGATATGTTCCCCATGAATCTACAATGTAGTATTCAACAAGCTTGCTTCCCTTTGTCCATCCATAAACGGCAAGGTAGCCGTTGCCGGAAGGATTCCATACACCTGCATTGTAGTGGATGTTTCTGTAAGAACCCTGATTCCAGCCCTTTCCTGCAGTAAAGTTACCGCAGTTCTGCCACCATACTGAATAGTTTCCCCCGTCTCCGAGTGTCATTTGTACGTTTCCACCGCCATCAGTCCAGAAGGAATAGTACATACCACCATTCCAGCCAGTAGTATTACTGCTAACGGTTGCTGCTCTAGAAGTAGAATCTGTGCTGCCTGCATCTGAAATATCTGCAACAATACTATTGTTACAGCCAGAAAAACATAACATTGCTGCCACTGCCAGAAGTGTAGTGACAAAAATACATTTTTTCATTTTAAACATGCTCCTAGTTTTTTTGAATGAAGGGATCTGCAGAATCTTCTTTCTATAAATAAGTATGAAGCATATTTTGTAAATGGAAATAGGAAGATTTTCTTAAGAAGTTTCTTGGATTCGGGGAAAACTCTGAGGTTTTTCACTTTACAAGATACAAGTATATTAGTATAGTGTTATTGGCATTTAAAACTGAATGGCGGTCTTGCTTCCGAAAAAGGTAAGAAATAAAAAAATAGCCCGCCACAAAGCTTCGACCCAAAGTGGCGGGTAAAGTCCGTTTAGGACAACTGCTATAGAGGCAAGACGCTATAGTTGCGAATGCCACTTTTTTTAATATAAAGCACCTGCTCTTAAAAAGCAAGTGCCTAAATCTTTTTATTCACTTAACAGTTCAGCCTGCTCCAGTTTAGATGCCGTATAACCAACGACAATGTTACCTGTATAACCGGTACCGTTTGTCTCAGTGTAGGTGTTATCCTGAGTTGGAGCATTTGCAGAGACTACTGCTACGGTTTCCCATTTTCCGGTATAACCATCATCTGCCGTGGCACCCGCTTCAATACTTTCTACAGTTGTAAGCGGCCATGAAGTTCGGAGCGCGTACTTTGTACCACCATAAGAAATTGAGTAACTGGTAATTACAGGACGAACATCACTTCCGTCTTCGTCTTCTGAGAAATCTTTGAGAGTAATACTGTTGAACATACCGTTTGTAAAGAGTGTGTCTACTAGAACTTTCTTTGTTACAGTAAGTCCTGTGATGGCGCCTGTATTTCCTGTTGGTGTAAGCATTGCATACTTCAGGTAAGAACCTGTTGAGTCATAGTAAGCAAGGTGAACAAGACCGCTTGCATCTGTTTTCATTGAGACATACTGACCGGCTGCATCCGGGTCAATTTCCACAGCAGTCTGCCATGTATTTGTCCAGTTGCCGTAGGAACCTGCTGCAGGGTTGTTAAGATACTTAATTTTTAAGCCACCGGCAACTTCATCATAGTATGCAATATAAACAACATTCTTTACTGAATCGTATGCCATGTCAAAGTATGTAGAATCTGCATTACCGGATGTAATTTCTTCACGACCGGCAGGGGTATCAAGACCGACAGATGTTTGACCATATGTTGCATTATACGCATATGTTTCCTCAACAAATCTAGACATATCGGTATATGAAGCATCAGTTTGACGTTGCTCTTTAGAAGTTATGCCAGTACCTTCGTGGAATCTCCAGAAAACAATTGAGCGAGATTCATCAGCCTTATCAAAGTATGCAACCATGTTCAATGTATCTGTATTATTACCACTTACAATAAGTTTTAAATTTTCATACCGTTTCATGACAGCATTATTGTATGAATAGCCTTGTGTATTAGAACCAAACGAAAGATTTCCAAGGCCTAAATGAGGATAAGGTAAATTTGTTCTTCCACGATTCCAGGCTGTTGCGCGACCCATGTCTTGAAAACCTTTAGCCCATTGAACAGAACCATATGCTGTATAACTTGAATCTCCGCTAGTCCAGTTCATATTATGTAAGAAAGTCCAAGATGGTGAGCCTGAACCATTGTATGCAAAATTACCTCCATAAATTGCACCAGCCCACGATGTTGTCAATTGTTGATTATTTGCAAATAAATATTGGTTATTGCTTGCATACAGCCACATCATTGCACCTGTCTTAGCGCCCTGATCGTTGATAACCGGTTTCATTACAGCTTCGCTGCCACTATAAGCAGTTGTTGTGGTATCCCACATGTAGATATATCGGTCGTCGGTATGGTTCGGAGCAAACTGAGAAGCTTCCTTGTTGCATTCGGCAGTGTTATCATTACTGTTATTCAATGATTCAACTGAATTATTGATTACCTTGATAGCACCAGACTTTGTAAGCAGAGATTTCTTTACAGTAAGGGCATCGCCGGAGGCAACTGTTGTTTTTGAAGTGTCACCCAGATATACAGTACCGCCGGTCAGGTTATAGCCTTTTACGGTAATGCTTGCGTTTGTCTTGTCATCTACATTTGCCACAAATGCACCGCTGGCAGTACGACGCAGGTATTTCTTTGTACCACTTTCCAGGTCTCCAGAAGAAATGTCCGTCACATAAGGCACAACGTCCATCTGGTAAGAATCGTTACCGTCATTACTTGACTGGTCGCTTGCAGTAACAGAAAGGCTCTGATTTAAGGCTGCTACATCACCAATCTGGGCGGTGTCTACAGAAATTGTCCAGTAAACCTTGTGTCCGCTCTGGTTCAAATAGTAGCTGTCATCATAGTAGCCTTCAGTTTTTTCTGTGCCTGAAGCATCTGTATAAAGAGTCCATTCATACTTGCCACCATTTGCAAGTGTAGAACCTGAGTTTCCGCTTGTTGCATCCCATCCGCTTGCAGGAGTATATGTTGCCATTGTTACTGGGTCAAAATCACCGAAGGTGAACGTGAGGGTCTTTAAGGTGTGCTCGTCATAAGCAGTACCTGTAAAGGTGATTTTTCCAGAAACCTTAGGATCGTCTCCGTAGCTTGTGGCAGCGGCAGTACCAGTTAAATCTTTTTCAAGTTCAATGTGGCCGTTTGCTGAGCTGTTAGAATAAAGACTGTTTTCTGAAGCACTTGCCCAGTAGAACTTATTTACATTAACAAGAGGAGCGGTACCGTCTACAAGGTCAATTGTAAAGTCGCTTACCTGAAGTACACAATTCTGGCTGTTAACGCCAGGTGTAAGTTCGTCTGTTGAATCCCAGAAGGTAAAGGAAGCCTGCTTTCCTGTTCCGTCATTTGCCTCATCTACTGTACCAACCAGCTGAGCATTTGTAAGAGTAAAGCCCTTAAGAGAAGTTGTAGTTGCGGCGTTGTTGTAAGTTACAGTGCCAATTTTACCAGAAGATACAAGGCTTCCTATTGTAGCGTTTGCAGTTGCGCTTGCTCCGGCTCCAGTTCCACTTGAAGGAACTGCTTCAGTTGAAGTAGCACCGCGGCCATATACCATTGTGATAGCGCCGTTACCACCAACAATTTCTGCAACTACGGCAAGTTTGTCCTTAATTGTAAAGGCTGAACCATAAGAAGCTGTTGCAATTGACTGTTTTTCTTTGACTCCGCTTGTAGCAATTCCATAAGTAGTATTTGCATTGTATAAATCGTAGCCGGTAAATTCGTTTGACTGCCAGCTGCTGCTTGAGTTTAAGTCTGTTCCAAAGAAGACTTTTGCAAGACGAGGTGCTGAGTTTTCTACCTTAATAGGGTAGGTCTTTCCACTTACGTTTCCGGCTTTATCGAAGGCAAGTACTACAAGAGAACATGGTCCGTCAGGAATATTTGATGAGTGGATTGTTGCATCCCAGCTGAAGCCTGCAGACTTAGAACCTGTTAAGGTTTCTGGTAAAAGGTCTCCATCATCTGAATTATTCTTAAAGGTGAATGGATTAGCACTCTGAGAATCAAGACTTTCTGTAGATGTATTGTCTACTACCTGTGCATAAGGGAAGTAAGCAGTTGCAGTAGTTTCTGTTTTTACACCTGTACTTGTGTTAAAGGTAATTTTTCCGCTTGTTGAATCAATTTCTGTGATTCGGCGTAAAAGACCTCCAACTTCAATTAAACCTCCCACTCTGATATGTGCATTGCCTGTAATATCAGAAGAGGTTGTTGGTTCAAAGGTGTAGCCTAAGCTGTCTTTACCGATTTTACCCGCAACTTCTTTAGAGTAAAGGTAGAAGGTGTCGGATCCCTGGGTAAATGGGCGGGCAGAAAGGTTATTAGTAATTACTGCTTTAGAATCTGCAGTGCCGCTTGTAATAAGAGGATCAAGAATAACTTCGCTGGTGTAAGTTGTTTCATCTATTGCATCATCGCGGACAAAGTAGAAGGCAAGACGTTCAAAGCCGGATGCTGTTTCTTCAACTCTACCACCAAGAGTATAAATGTAGTTAGAGTCTGTTACGGTGTTGTCGTTTTCTTCGTCCAGTACATTGTCCCGGCTTTCTGATAAAGATGATCCCTTGTAAACGTATTCAAGAGTTGGAGCTGTGTTGTCTATAAAGAGAGAGTAGGTGCTGGTAATTGTATGTTCACTGTCTTTTACAACAACAGTGTAATCAACAGAAGAAGATGATTTATCAACAGGAATGTAGAGGTACTGAGTTACTTTAGAATCTGCTGTGTTCTTTGTTGATGCATAGTAATTACTTCCTGCAGTAAGTGAAGTAGAAGTGCCGTTTACAACCTTTGAAACGCTGAAGTTGCTTAATTCACTTTCATCCTGTAGTTTTACAGTTAAGTACCAGTCTCCCTTAAGGTAGATTTCGTTTCCACCATATTCCTGACTTGCTTTTATATTTGTTGTGGCAAGAGTAGTGCTTGCGGCAACGTCATTTGCTTTTGGAGCAGTTTTAAACTGGTAAAGGCTTGCAGTCTGGCTTGGTGCTGTGTTATCAATATTGATATAGTACCAGTCTGACCAGGTACCAACCTTTCCTTCAGCATTAATTGCACAGGCACGGATTGCTATGTGAGTAAGTTTTCCTGCAGCAGGGTTAAACTCTCCATTTTCATTAATAGTTAAATTCCATGCACTTGTTTTATCTGCTTTAATACCCCAGGCAAAATCATCAGCAAAGGTTAATGTTTTTCCAATAGCGGTCTGAACATCTGCCTTTGTCATTACGGTAAGTCCTTTGTCATCAGATGCATAGTCAGAATCTAAAGAATACTTATCTGAAATATCTTCATCATCTTCATCAAGATTTCCGCTTCCATTTACTATCTGTAAATATACAGAGTCTACAGTTGTAGTATTAGAAGGAATGATTGCAGAGCCAGAGATTCGGATTGCTCCACCTAAGGTTACCCATTCAACTGGGTTACCATTAGTATCTGTTCCGTAGTTTTTGTCGTTAGGATAAGAAATTTCTGTCCTTGGACGGTCTGCATTAGGGTTGTGCTTAAAGGTAAATGTACGGTCAATTTTTGTATTTCCAAAGGCATCTGTAGTCTTAATATAGAATGGTAAAGTATAGATTTTGTTTACTGTACTTGTTGCATAAGTATCATTGTCATAGGCAGCAAGCCTTGCAGAATTAAGGGTAAAGGCCCATACACTTACAGATTTATTTGCATCTAAAGTGTCCTTCCATATAGATTTTTCTTCTCCATCTACAGCTGCTGCAAGACTTTCATCATCCATTGCTCTTTGTGTTGCAGAAGGAATAAGCCATGCTGTGGTACTTGTTCCGGCATTACCTGTGTCTGTAGAGGTTCCTCCAAAGGTAATATCACCTGTCAGTTCTTCTGTAGAAGAAGGATTTGTAAAGGCTACAGTTGGAGCTGTGTTATCAACATTGAAAATTATAGAAGAGTTTCCAAGTAAACCTGATTTATCATAAACATCTATGCTTCCTGTAATTGGACCTGTCTGCATTGCAGAAAGGTCTATAGTATCTGTTGTCCATTCGGTTCCATCATCATTTGTGCTTCCCATTGTATAGAAACCATCTGTTGCCCAGTCATCTTTAGAGGTAAGCTTTATCTGTTTTTCTTTTCCATCATCAGCCTTTATATAGTTTAAGGTTAAGCGGAAGCCGTCTATACCGTTTGCATCACTTCCTGTAATTGTAAACTTAACATAGCCCTTTTCGCTTCCTCCAGCATTTACACTTGCACTTGGACTTACCTGGTCTCCCACAGCTGAAGTTCCTTCTGCATCCTTGTAAGCCTGTAACTGGGCACTTACAACAGGAGCAGTTGCGTCACTCTTGTAAGAAATTGCGGCTGTGTTGCTTTCCTTGGCGCTTGATTTAAACTGGAAATAAGGAGACTTATAATAATAGTCTGTTGTTGAGACTGTATTCTTATTTCCTGTATAGAAAACAGTATCTTCATTATCAACAATATAGAAGTTTATTGTTTTTGAACCATCTGAAGTATCGGCTGGGGTGAATGTCCATTCACCGGTTGCAGGATTAAAGGTTGTTATGTCGTAAATTGCAGGACTACTTGTTCCAACTCTAAGTTTGCTGGTTACAATTCCAGTAGAATTGTCACTTGTACTTGTTACATTTGTAGTTGAAGTAAGCTGTGAAGTTGTAGCAATGAAGGTTTTTACGACATTTTCGCTTGTAGAATCATCATCGCTTATGCTTCCTTCAAGTTTTGCATTTTCACCATTCTTTAAGATATATGCATCGTTTATGATTGAAAGGTTAGTTACCTTTACAACAGGGCGGTCTGTATCCATATCTACTGTATACTTAAAGTAGTTGGTGTTTTTTGTAAATTCGTTCTTTTTGCTTGTAAGATTATAAGTATTTGTATTTCCTGCTGTATCTGTTACAACTGGAACAAAGTAGAGGTCTGCTGTTGTAGGAGCAGATGCTACACTGGTAAGATCGTAGGTATTTATATTTGCAAAAGACCAGCTGTAGATTTTTGAAGCATCTGTAATAGTACCAATCTTTGTATATTTTGATGTATTTGTTAATAAGTCTCCATTGGCAGGAACTGTTTTTGAAGCATAAAGCTCAAGTTTTACAGGAGCTGAGTCTTCATAAGTTACACTTCCTGTAAGAGACATTTTTCCATTTAAGGATGCAGAAGTTGATGGTGTGGTAATACTTACTACAGGAGCTTCTGTATCAAATTTAAGGGTAAAGATTGTAGAAGCACTTGAGTTTCCTGCATAATCTGTTACTGTTGCATTTACATTATAGGTTTTTCCTTGTGTAAATTTCGCTACAGTTTCGGCATCTATTGTTGCACTCCAGCTTCCTGAAGAGTAGTCATCTGTACTTACAGGTGTAAGAGTAGCAGAGATGCTTTCTCCATTAACTGTTAGTGACACTTCTTTTACTCCGGCACAAGAAGTGTCTGGAAGATCTTCGAAGCTACCGTTTACTGAAATTTCAGAAACACCATTTGTAAATTCCTGTCCATTATGAGAACTGCAGGCAAGCAATGGACTTTCCTGGTCTACATTTATTGATGCGTTGTAGTATACTGTGTCACCACTTGGACCACTTGCTATTACTTTATCAAGAGATGCATTTCCAACCTTATCTTCTGCAACAAGAATAAGATAGTTTGTACCGCTTGCACTAAAGCCTGAAATTACAGAGTTAAAATTTGAATCAATATTTGTATAATACTTTGAACCAACTTTGCTTGTTGAAGAAATTATATATTCTGTGGATGAAGTCTGGATATTACCTTCTTCATCAAGATATTTTAAAGGAATTTTTCCATCATTTCTTCCGGTAATTGCTGTATAGAATACACGTTTTGTTTCTGCGGAAGAAAGAGGTGTAAAGTAGCCTGTATATTCAGCAGCACTATTATAGTTAGCATAAAAGTTTTCGGCCTGATTTTTTAACTCATCGTATTCAAGGGCGGTAGGGGACTGAACAACTTTATAGTAAATCATACTTAATCCGCTTTCTTCTTCTTCAAAGTTTCCGCGGATTTTTATTGTTGTACTGTTACCATAGGTATTTTCCTGATATTTACCACCGACATCTGTATCCAGATTGTTATTCCATAAAGCATTATCTGAAGAAATGTCATCATTATTGTATGAACCAATGCGGAAATAAATGTCTTTATTTTTTCCGTCAAGGGCATGCAGTCCTTTAGGGGCTGTTGTATCGAAAACAAGAGTTTCTTCAAGACAGCCAGTGTTACCGGCAGTATCCTTAGAATAAATATAAAGCTTTGCACCATAATAGGTGGACTTAATTGTCGAGGCAGGTATAGTAAATGTCCATTTATTTACATCTGTCTGTGTTGGACTTGTATATATATCTCCGCTTGCAGTAGAAGAAACTTCTGTGCTTGCATCTGACATGGCAACAAGTTTAATCCAGCTTACACAGGTTTTTGCTGTTGCTTTGTTATCTGTAACAAGACCTGTAATGGTTAATGCCTTTTTAGGATTTACCCACCAGAAACCCTTATCGTCGTCATCTGTATCTTCTGCTGCCAGAGTAAGTTCTGAAAGTTCAGGAACAGGATCCTGTGTATCAAGAGTGAAATCTCTTGACCAGCTTACACTAACTCCATTATTTGCTGTAAGTGTAAGGTTTACATCATAGGTTCCTGTGCCTACAAAGTCCTTAAAAGTTTCTGCTATAGTTTTTCCAGAAAAACGATAGTTATAAACAAGAGGAATTGCTGAACCGGAAGTTGTATAACAGTAGCTGTCTGGTAATGGAGAAGGGGCTTCTGTTAAAATATCTAAAGTTCCGTTCTCGCTTTGACTTTCAGAACTGTCCTCTGAATTTGTAACTGTTATTGTATAAGTTAATGAGTTTACCTGTGTTTCTGAAGTTATTGTTCCTTTTACATAGAATTCATTACTCTCATCTGTACCAAGGAAAGATGGATTATTAATAATTGCATTATTTGTTTTTCCTTCTGTCTGAGAGAAAGTTGCAGCCTGAGTACTTACTGTTCCACAATAACCGTAACCGGTGGTGTTGCCGCTTATAATAGCATTTCCAGCAATATCTTTACCTGTTACATAAATAACATAGTTATGTCCTGCTTCAAATTCTGAAAGGGTAAAGGATTTTGATATAGAAGCAATGTTCTTGTTAGTGTCGGTTGGAGTATAAACTGACGAAATATCAACTCCCCAGGAATTAAATTCTTCGTAAACATCCTGGTTCCAGGTCCATAAAGGTTCAAAACATCCGTTCAGATAGTTAGTTTTACCAGTTTCTCCTGTAAACATATCATCAGATATTGTTCCGCTGTAAACATTTTTGTCTACACGATAAATACTTACTGTATGGGTCCAGATTGCTTTGTTATCGTTACCAACATTTACGCTCAAAGGAATAGAGGAGTTTTTATAGGTATTTTTATAATAATTATTATTGTTTTCTTCCTTCGTGTAGCTGTCTATAAGGTCATCTGTAATTTCAGAAAGAATATCATATCCGCCTACACTGTAAACAGGATTATTTTTAGGATTAAATTTAAAAGTAAGGTATTCGCTGGTAATAGTTTCTGCAGTATCTTCGTTTTCAATATCTCTTGAAGAAGAAAGAGAGTCGCTGGCAATCTTGGCAATCTGACTGATTGTATCGTTATCTGTAAAGGTTTCTGTACCATTTAAGAAGGCAGCAAATTCTGTAATATTAAAATCTGATATTGTTTCGCCTGCAAGAAGGTTCTGAAGGCTTGTTGTTCCTCGGTAGA
>ODAI011220622.1_pt1 | contig 22319 bp, 20 predicted proteins | sample 1539321 | NCBI WGS metagenome assembly ODAI01 (sample SAMN02144231, study PRJEB22623) | gut metagenome | biome: sheep rumen | host: Ovis aries | place: New Zealand | reverse complement strand
CTGCATAGATGCTTGGCGCGCCTGCGCGAATGTATCTGCTACAAAGCAATTTTCCTCAAGTACCCGTGCCCGCGAGTTTTGCTCCGCAAAACTCGTTGGCATGAAATCTTGGCGCCCTCCGCGCGAATGTATCCGCTACAAAGCGATTCCTCTCAAGAACCCGCGCCCGCGAGTTTTGCTCCGCAAAACTCGTTGGCATGACAGGCTGGCATAGCCAGCCTGTCATGCCGGATGATTTAAAGGCGCGCGCGTGCACAGGCCTACCATCCGGTCGAATGTCTTGCGCATAAAGTCCGCCTGCTCCCCGCTGAGCGCCGCGCGCGACAGCACCTCGTACCAGAACTGCTCCATCTCCGGGCGCCCTGCGTGGGAGAAAAAGCCGATGGAGCGCATGTCGTCCAGCAGGTAGCTGACAAGGGAATCCACCTGCGGCAGCGTGAGCGGCGTGTAGCCGGCGGTTTTTGCGTCCTGCACGCCCGCGCCTCCCCCGGCGCCGTCAATCTTCCGCCGGAAGAGCTGGTAGCAAATCAGCTGCACTGCGTGGCTCAGGTTGAGCGAGCCGAATTCCTGGCTTGTGGGGATAGTGACCCCCGCCGAGCATTCCTGAATCTCGCTGTCGGACAGCCCCGTGCGCTCGTTGCCGAAGACGACGGCGACCTTGCTGCCGGCGCCGCCGTTGTCCGAGAGCGTGTCTGCGTACGCTGCGAATTCCTCCGGCAGCATGAGCGCTGCCTTGCGCTTTCTGCCGGGACGGCGCGTCGTTGCGGCGGCACAGGCGCAGTCTGACACCGCGTCCGTGATGGTGGCAAAGTACCGGGCGCTGTCAAAGATGTGCCCGGCGTGTATCGCAAGCACATGCACGTGCTCCACGTCTATGTCTTCCCGCTGTGTGCCGACGATTCTGAGCGAATGGATTGCGCTGTTCGCCATGGCACGGCATACAGCGCCGATATTCCGGCTTTCTTCCGGCCGGTCAAGGACGACTACGATGTTCTCTAAGTTCATGTGCCTATCATACGACTTTCCGCGCTTTATGCAAAGTCATCGGAGCCGCTTCCCTGAGTTCCGCACGTCTGCTCCTCGTGCTGAGATCATGGAAGATTTGTGGCCTGCCTTGCCAGCGGCGGCTTGTTGTGCTACACTAACGGCATGAGCAATACAGAGAATACACATGCAATTCCGGAGCGCAAGGACGTTCCTGCCGCGTACAAGTGGGACTTGTCGCAGCTTTATACATCTGACGAGGCATGGGAGGCGGACATGCGCAGGATTCCCGCCCTGACGGAGCAGTTTGCCGCCTGCAAGGGGCATCTGGGCGACAGCAAGGAGGCCTTCCTTTCCGCGCTGAAGCTGGACGAGCAGCTTGACCGCCTGATGGAGGATGTCTACCATTATGCCGCCCTCTGCCACGAGGCGGATCAGGGCGACAGCGCCGCGCAGGAGCGCTACAATCGCGTGCTGATGGAGTACACAAAGGTCGGGGCGGCGCAGAGCTTCTACCTGCCGGAGATGCTTGCCATTCCCGATGCCACCATAGAGGCATGGCTTGCCGACGATGCCTTTGCCGACTACCGCATCTATGTGCGCAAAATCATGCACCGCAAGGCGCACACGCTCAGCGAGAAGGAGGAGCGCATCCTTGCCCTTCAGGGGGAATGCGGCAATACCGCGTCCAACGTGTTCGGGCTGCTGACTGACGTTGACATGAGCTTCGGTACCGTGCGGGAAGACGGCGTGGACAAGCCGCTGACGCACAGCACGTGGAGCACCTTCCTTGAGAGCCAGAACAGGGATGTCCGCCGGGAAGCCTACACGAAATTCTATGGCGCGTTCAGCGCCCATGCCAACACGCTCGCCGCCCTCTACTCCGGCTCGGTGAACCAGGACGTCTTCATTGCCCGCGCGAGGGGCTATGCCTCTTCCCTTGAGGCCGCGCTCTACGGGGACAAGGTTGATTCCGCCGTATACCGCAACCTGATTGATACCGTGCACCGCAACCTTCCGGTGCTGCACCGCTACTACAGCCTGCGCAAGCGTGTGCTGGGCGTGGACGAGCTGCGCCACTACGACGTGTATGTGCCGCTGGTCAAATCGGTAAAGACGCATACCAGCTACGAGGAGGCGGTGGAGCTTGTGCGGAACGCGCTTGCGCCGCTCGGCACCGAGTATACCGACCGGCTCTGCGGCGGCCTGCTCGGCGGCTGGGCAGACCGCTACGAGAACAAGGGCAAGCGCAGCGGCGCCTTCTCTTCCGGCTGCTACCGCGGCTACCCGTACATCCTGCTGAACTACAAGGACGATTCCATCCGCGACGTGTACACGATGGCGCATGAGGGCGGGCATTCCATGCATTCGTGGTACAGCGTGCACGGCAATCCGTTCATGTGCTACGATTACACTATCTTTGAGGCGGAGGTGGCGTCCACGTTCAACGAGGAGCTCGTGTTCGAGTATATGCTGAAGGAGGCGCAGACCAAGAAGGATTCCGCGCTGGAGACCTACCTGCTTTCCATGCGGGCGTCGGACATCCTTGCGACGCTGCACCGCCAGACCATGTTCGCGGAATTTGAGCTGATGGCGCACGAGGCCGTGGAGCGGGGGGAGCCGCTGAGCACGGAGGTGCTGCGCTCCATGTACCGCCGCCTGCTGGAGCAGTATTTTGGCCCGGAGATGCGCTTTGAGCCGGAGAGCGACCTTGAGGGGCTTCGCATCCCGCACTTCTACAACGCGTTTTACGTGTACAAGTATGCCACCGGCATCTCCGCCTCGCTTGCGCTTGCCCGCCGGGTAACGCAGGGCGGCAGCTCCGAGCGCGCGGACTACTTTAAGTTCCTGTCGTCCGGTGGCTCCCGCTACCCGCTGGAAAGCCTGAAGCTTGCCGGCGTGGATATGGCGGGCACGGAGCCGGTGCAGGCCGCGCTTGATACCTTTGCCTCCCTTGTGGGGCAGCTGGAAAAGACACTGTAGCCGGGAGGCCGCATGGTGGTAGTGCAGCGGCTGTGCTAGCGCAGGTAGACCATCAGCAGCATGATGTCGCTCGTGCGGATGCCGCTGATGCGCGATGCCTGCCCCAGCGTGAGCGGGCGGATTTTCTCCAGCTTGCCGCGGCTTTCGGCGGAGAGCGCCGTCCCCCTGCCGTAGTCAAAGTCCGGCGGAATCCTCGCGTTCTCCATGCGGTGGAATTTTGCCACGCGCGCGTCCTGCTTCTCTATGTAATAGCGGTACTTGTTGTCCTCTGCCGCGATGTCCCACTCAAGCCCGCTGAAGCAGCCCGGATTCACCGCGCCGGGCTGTGCCGCAATGAGCGCGGCCGCCTGCTCCACGTGGGCATATTTCAGCCGGAGCGCGTCCATCTGTGCCTGCGTGATGAGTCCCACGCGGAATCCTTTCTCGCGCAGGCGGCGGTCGGCGGTGTCGTGGCGCAGCTTCAGGCGGTATTCCGCGCGCGCCGTGAACATGCGGTAGGGTTCCTTTGTGCCGAGCGTCACCAGATCGTCTATCAGCACGCCGATGTATGCCTCGTCCCTGCCAAGGATAAGCGGCTCGTAGCCGGGAATCTCCCTGAACGAGTCCCCGTGCCCGGCGTTCCGGGCGCATGCCTCCAGCTTTGCCGCCAGCCGTTCCGTCTCCTGTGCGGACATCCGCGCGAACTGCTCAAGCTCCGCCTCGTCCATCTGCGGCTTGGGCTGGAAGTGCCCTGCTTCCGCGCTTGCGGGGCTTGCGCCCAAAGATGCGTCCGCCGGGCAGAGCGGGCCGCAGCGCCCGATATGCGCCTGCGCGTAGAGCCCCGCGTTTATACCGGCTACCAGCCCTTGTCCGGCGGCCTCCTCGTAGCCTGAGGTGCCGTTAATCTGCCCCGCGTTGAACAGCCCCGCAACCCGCTTGGTCTCCAGCGAAGGAAAAAGCTGTGTCGGCTCCACGTAGTCGTATTCCACCGCGTAACCGGGGCGGCTGACCGTGCAGCGCTCGAATCCGGGCATTGTCCGCAGAAAGGCGTCCTGCACTTCTTCCGGCAGGGATGAGGAGAGCCCGTTCAGGTAAATCTCATCCGTCTCAAGGCCTTCCGGTTCCACAAAGAGCTGGTGCCGCTCGCGCCCGGCAAAGCGCATCACTTTGTCTTCTATCGAAGGGCAGTAGCGAGGACCGACACCGTGGATTTTACCCGAATACAGCGGGGAACGGCCGATGTTCTCGCGGATGATGCGGTGAGTCTCGCTGTTCGTGTACACAAGATGGCACGGCACCATGGGGCGCTCCACCGTCTCGTCGTCAAAGCTGAACGGAATCACCGTGCTGTCCCCTTCCTGCAGCTCAAAGCCTGAAAAATCAACGGTGTGCCGCAGAATCCGCGGCGGGGTGCCTGTCTTGAGCCGCCCTGTGGTGAATCCCAGCCGGTTCAGGCTCTCCGTGAGACCGAAGGCGCCGCCTTCGCCCAGCCTGCCGCAGGGCGCGTCGTATTCCCCGATGAATATCCTGCCGCCGAGGAATGTCCCGGTGGTAAGCACCGCCGCGCGCACCGGTATCACCCTGCCGCGCTCCGTCACCACAGCGATGACCTTCTGCCGCATGCCGCTGCGCGCTGCCTCCGTGGCGTACTTGTAGGCGCTTGAGCCGCGGTGCTCGCCGGGGATGCTGCCGTAGTCGGCGGTACTGTCGGAACCTTCCGGTAGCGCGGTGCTGCTTGCGACGGTCAGCACGTCGGTCACCGTGTCCATCAGCGTGCTCAGCCCCGGCTGCGTCTCCAGCGCTTTGCGCGCCAGCTGCGCGTAGAGCAGCTTGTCTGCCTGCGAGCGGGGCGCCTGTACCGCCGGCCCACGGCTTTTGTTGAGCAGTCGGAACTGAATCATGGATTTGTCGATGAGCCTGCCCATCTCGCCGCCGAGCGCGTCTATCTCGCGCACGATGTTGCCCTTCGCAATGCCGCCGATAGACGGATTGCAGGACATCCGCCCCACTGCGTCCAGCGCCTGCGTGATGAGCACCGTCCTGAGCCCCATGCGGGCGCAGGCGAGCGATGCCTCGATGCCCGCATGCCCGCCGCCGCATACGGCAACGTCAAAAGAATCATAGAACGCCATAGGCTTCCGATTATAGCGGATTTTGCCGCGCAGGGGAATACGGGGCACCGGGGAGTCGGCATGGAAGGGCACGATGCGCTCCGGGCAAGTGGCGCAAGCCCCTTGCCCAAGCGGAATTGCGCCGCAATTCCGGCAGGAAGCCGAGCACTTCCGCTGCTTGCAAGTTCCGCTGTGCAAGCGCTGAAGCCGCTGCCCGCATTCCGTCTCTATCCAAAAACAGCAAGGCGTGATAAAATGAAGGCATGGCACAAGAAGAATTCACGAGCGAAGAGGAATATGTTTCCCGGGCTGGAACCGGCGCGCTGCTGAATCCGAGGGTTGACTCCACCTTCAAGGCGCTGTTCACACAGGACACGGAGGATTCACGCGGGGCGCTCCATTCGTTCCTCGAGGCTGCCGTCGAAAGGAAGATTGCGTCGTGGAAGCTTACGGCGAACGACTCCCCCGCTGGAATTTGGCGGGCAGCGCGGCATAAGCTATGACATAGCCTGTGAGTTTGACGACGGGATGTCTGCTGACATAGAGATGCAGGCCTTACACCAGAAATACGACTATGGGAAGCGGGCGGAGTATCAGGTTGCGCGCTTGGAGACAACCTACCTGAAGAAGGGAGACAGCTGGGAGAAAGCCCCGGTCGTGTACCAGATAAGCGTCCTTGATTTCTGCTACGCGCAAAGGAATGCCGGCGGCGCTGGCAGCTCCTCTGGCTCCCCCATAAGCCGCTATGCCATGCGCACCAAGGACGGAAAGGAGCTGACCGGCTCCCTCAACATCATATTCGTGGAGCTGCCCAAGGTGTACGGTCTTGAGGCGAGCGTCGAGACCAACTCGTGCCTTGAGAACTGGGCGATATTCCTAAAGGAAGCCGATGACCCCAAGAAAACGGACATAATCAGGAAGCTTACGAGCAAGGAGGCAGGGCTTATGCAGGCGCAGAAATCCCTTTCATCAATCAGCGCGAACCGCGACCTGTGGATAGCGCAGTACCGGCAGGAACTCTTTGACCGCGACCGCTTTTCCGGTCTGGAGGCAGCCAAGAGCGAGGGCATGGAAGCCGGTATGAAGGCCGGCAGGATGGAGTCCGCGCGGAACGCCCTCGCCATGGGAATACCGTTGCCCCAAGTGGCAAAGATAACGGGGCTTTCCGAGCAGGAAATAAACGCGGCGCTTGCGGCGGATGAAGGCTAGTGCCTGCGCCCCTTGCCCCGCATCCTCCTGCTACAGCTTTGCCAGGATTGCGTCGAATTCCTGGCGGAGCAGCTCCTTGCGGCGGAGCCGTTCCATGGCGGCGTCGCGGACAAAGAGGTCGGCGGGGCTTACCTGCAGCGCCTCCGCAATGCGCAGCAGCATGTCGAACGAAGGCTTTGCCTTGCCCGACTCTATGCCGCCGATTGTCCCCGTGCCGCAGTTGCAGCGGATTGCCAGCTGCGTCTGCGAGATTCCCGCCCGCTCGCGGTAGTGCTTCATGTTCAGCCTGAAGTCTTCCGAATAATCTGCCATCGTTACACTATAATCGAGAAAATGATAAAAATATCCTATTGATGTCGAGTGAATTGCCCAGTGTACTCGATTATGGCGATAAAAGCCAGCCGAAAACAGTATCGTGTCGAGATTCTTGTGCCGGAAAGGAAGGAAAAACGGGCGGGTTCGCTGCTTGTCTTGCTGCCGCTAGGCGCGGGCAATCTCGTAGCCGTCAAGCAGCGCGATGAATTCCCTGAGCAGCAGCTTTTTTGCGGTGGAAAGCTTGTCTATCGAGCGCTGCATGTCGCAGTCCTGCGGGGAGGCGCCCTGCGCCGCCACATCCTTCGGCGAAAGCCCCGTCACCAAGTATTCCACGGAGACGTTCAGCGCCCGCGCAATCTTTACCGCCACGTCCGCCGGGGGAATGGATGCCCGCGCGCTCAGGTAGCTTTCCAGCGTGCGCAGCGGAACCCCCGTGCGCGCCGCAAGCTCCTTTACCTTCATGTCCTGAAAACTTAGTTCCGACCGCAGTGTTTTTCTGAAAATAGAATCCATGTATCATTATAAGGTACGGTATTTGCCGTGCGAAAGTTTTGACATTATCGCAATTGTCGTGTATTATGTGTTATATGCATGATTGTAGTGTTTTATGGTGCTACAATACGATGAATGTCGTGTTGCTGCCGCAAAGGCGGCGCACGGAGCGGAGGTTTTGTATGGTAAGACAGATGGAACGGCTGCTGCCGCTTGTGGCGGCGGCGCTCATGGCCGTGCTGGCGGCGGGCTGCGCCACCACCTCGGAGAAGCCCGACTACTTTGCCGAGGGGCAGCTTGAATATCAGGCAGGGAACTACACCAAGGCTGCGGAGTGGTGGCAGAAGGCCAGCGACGAGGGCAACGCGCAGGCGCAGAACAACATCGGCTACATGTACGACAAGGGGTTGGGCTTCAAGCAGAACTACGCGACCGCCCGCAAGTGGTACGACAAGGCTGCCTCCAAGGGGCTGGAGGAGGCAAAGATGAACCTTGGGCTGCTGCTACGGACTGCCTTGAGCGCGCCGGTCAAGCAGGGCAAGGACAACGGCGATGTTGCCTTGGAGTACCTGACGGAGGCTTCCGAATGGATAAAGAAACAGGCGGAAGCCGGAAACGCCCGTGCACAGGCAGCGTTGGCGCTGCTGTACGAACACGGTGTTACCGTTACCAAGGACGACGCAAAGGCATTCAGCCTTGCCGCAGAGTCCGCTGCCCAGGGCTGCGCGGAGGGGCAGTACTTTCTTGGCATAGATTATTGGCTTGGAACCGGAGTTGCAACGACTTATTCCCTCGCAAAGGAGTGGCTGGAAAAAGCTGCGGCGCAGGGCTTACCAGCGGCGCAGAGGCTGTTGGGGCTTGTGCATTATTGGGGAGCCGATGACGGCAGTATCCCCCAGAATTATGGGCAAGCGGTTTACTGGTTCGAAAAGGCCGCGTCACAAGGCTGGCGGGCGAGTCAGTATAGTCTTGGAGTATGCTATGTATATGGCTATGGGGGAACGCAGGATTATGCCAAGGCTCGTGCATGGTTCGAAAAATCCGCCCTGCAAGGCGATTCCGACGCGTGCCTGAATCTTGGAGCTTTGTGGATAAGCGGACTTGGTGGTGCTAAAAGTGCTACGACGGCCATCAAGTGGTATGAGAAAGCTGCCGCAGCTCCCGGCGGGAATGCGATTGCCGAGGCTAATCTGGGAGGCTGCTATTTGGATGGGGTGGGCGTTGCAAAGAACGACTATAAAGCCCGCGAATGGTACGAAAAGGCTGCCTCCCACGGTGGTGTAGGGGGCATGTATGTGCTTGGACAGCTTTATTACTTTGGCCAGGGCGGGCCGCAAAGCTATGCCAAGGCAAAGGAGTGGCTGGAAAAGGCCGCAGAGGGTAATCCCGATTCTAGCGAAGTTGGTCAAGAGCGCATCATAGAGGAAGCCAAGGCATTCCTCCGCGAACACAATTTTTACTAGCTTACCCCACGCGCGGGGGGATTCCCCCGCGCGTTCTGGCGAATACGTAGGAGTTTTTTATGGACAATATTTTTATAGATTTGCTGATGGCGGAGCTGAAGCGCACGCAGAAGCTGAAGTGCGATTTGGAATCAAAGACTGTGGGCTATATGACATCGGTTGCTTTGATGCTGTCCGTTTTGACAGCCTTCATAATCCATATCTACGAGAATCACCGTATGGACGAGAGCTTCCGTGTAGCATATTATGCATGCATAACGGTCTTTTGCATAGGTCTCCTGTTCTTGGTTCTGTTTGCATGGGCATCAATCCCCAGAAGGATGGAATACTTTTCTTCCATCGCTTTGCTGGAGTTAAGAGATTCTGATGAATCTGATGCCGAAAAAAGGAATGCCATAATTGTATCGTTAGGAAAATGTATCCGGCTGAACGACAAGACGGTAAAAAAGGTTTGTTTGTATGGGTCTTTGTTTTGTAAGGGGCTTGTTGCTCTGACCCTTTGTTTTATTTGTGCTGTCATCTTGTTCTTCTATGCGCATAAGGAGGTTCTGTAATGAGAAAGCCGTATAAAATTATTGTCACGTTTGAATGCGGAATACTTTATATAGACGTCACTTTTAAAGAAGGTGTAATGCCAGACAAAGTTGTCCTTAATGCAGGAAAAACTGTGCTGGTGCATAAAACGATGAAAAACACAAAAGATAAAAAGCTGACACACCCCGTTTTTTATGTTACAGGAAACGTTAAGGAATTGCGTGCTGATGCTGCGCATAAGTTTTTATCTGGACGCAAAGCGATGAATAAGCAGTCTCCTGCAAAAGCTCCGGATTCAGTGCCCACTCCCAAGATCGAACAATTTTTCCCGCTGTCAATAGAAAAAGATGGCAGCGTTGTGTATGCAAGGAAAAGTGACCAGACCGGCGTTCTTGCAAGCGGAGCAGGAATTGCTCGGGATGAAAGCAATCTGAATCCGTAAAAAATTGCCAGATGGGCATTCTGGAATTTGCTGCAAGGGACATATACCAATGGCGCCCAAAAAGCCGTCCCTGCAAGGCGCGCTTTTTTGTTGCTTGCATTCCCCGCTCGTCTTTGCTACAATCAAGGCGGGGTGGGGTGCCGCGCATTCCCGCGCCCGCTTGCTAAGGAGGAAACCCATGGAACGTATCAGAAAACGTGCCGCCGCCCTGCTCTGCGCGGCGCTGTGCATGGCGGGCTGCTTTGCCGCCACGATGGATCCGCGGGTGAACGCCGTGCCGAAACAGCTCATGGAGCAGGTCTTTGTGGAGCCGGAGGAGGCGCTGCCCGCGGTGGTGGCGAGCCTTACGTCCGGCGTGTCCGGCACCGCCGCAAAGGTAAAGGTTCTGCACGACTGGATATGCAACAACATCGCCTACGACACCGTGGTCTTTACGGACAATTACATGGATGCCCGCGACCAGAGCCCCGCGGCCGTCCTCAAAAAGCGGAAGGCCGTCTGCTCCGGCTACACGAACCTCATGTGCAGCATGTGCCGCCTTGCAGGTATAGAGGCCGTCGGCATATCCGGCTGGTCAAAGGGCTTCGGCTACGAGGGGAACGTGGACGGCCGTATGACCCATGCATGGAACGCGGTGAACATGGGCGGGCGCTGGCAGCTCATCGACGTCACCTGGGACGCCGGGCATTGCGACGCCGACTACTTTGTCAAGGAATACAGCACGGAATGGCTGTACCGCACCCCGCGCGAATTCCTGTACTCGCATCTGCCGGGGGAGGACGAGTACCAGTATTACGCGCCGCTCGTGAGCAAGGAGCAGTTTGTCGCCGAGCCGTACATCCCCGGCAAATTCTTCGAGAAGGGCTTCGGGCTCGTCAAGGACAAGTCGCCCCTGTACGCCAACAGCATTGACGGCACCGCGCGCTACGAGCTTGCCCTTCCTTCCAAGGGAAACTACTCCGTGTACCCCCGCCTGCTGGAGAAATCCCATCGTGAGCCTGTGGACAACGCCACGTGGCTCAGCAGGTCTTCCGGCCGCCTGTATATCGATGTCGATGTGCCGGACGCCCGCGTGTACAGGCTCAGGCTCAGCGCGTGGGAGCGCTCCTCCGCGCGCTACCAGAACTATTTTTCTGTGGAGGAATTTGAAGGCGATTTCTTGCCCCGTGCCGCCGCCCTGCTTGCCGGAAAGAAAATCTCCCAGCAGGATCTGGATTTGTTCCGCGAGTCCTACGAGAAGGTCGGAAGGCTCGGCCGCTACTACTATCTGGAGGACTTGTTCGCGCTCTCCCGTATCAGGGCGGTGGAAAGAATCCTGAAGCTGCTGGACTGTTCGCCCGACCGTTACGAGGAGATACTTGCCGTTGACGTGCAGGCTGCGGATGGCTATGCGGGCTACGGGGAGGGCGTATACCGCTTTCCGTCGCAGTACCGTGACTTTGAGTCCGCACGGAGTACCCGCATTGTCCAGCCGCAGGGCGGCAGCGTCCGGGCCGGCAGCACGGAGACTTTCTGTGTGGAGACAAAGGATTTTGTCTCCTGCGCAATCTATATTGACGGCAACGTCACGATGATGAACAAGACCGGCACGCCCGGCATCTTTGAGCTGGAGGTCGCCGTCCCGGACGATGCGCAGCTTGTGGAGGTTATGGGCTCCCGCGACGGCCGCACCCTCTACGGGCAATGGTATTACAAAGTAGAATAGTGTCAGCCGGCTGTCTGCGCTGCGCCCTGCATTGACAGAGCCGGAGCGGCAGTATACAATAGGGCTGTTCGCGTTGCCGGATGCGGCTGATGTGCCGCCATTATCTGTTTACGGAGTGTTTGCCTATGTCAGCAAAGAACCTTTCCAAAATCATCCTTCCCGTGGTGATTGTCCTTGCAGTCCTCATCGTTGTCCTCAATTCGTATACGGTCATCTCGCCAAATGAGCGCGGCGTCAAGGTTACGCTCGGCCAAGTGGAAGGCGGCGTGCTCCAGCCGGGCATGGCGTTCCACGCGCCTTTTGTCACCGTCATCAGGAAGTTCAGGCTTGAGCCCAAGACCTACGAGGTCTCCTTTTCCTGCGGGGCCGACGGCGCCATAACCAAGGACATGCAGACGGTCGGCAGCACCGTGGCGGTTCGCTATGTGTACGACGAGAACCGCATCATGGACATCGTGACCCGCTACCTGAACGATTCCGTCATACAGAGCGCCATGCGCGACAACGTAAAGGCATCCCTCAAGGAGACCGTGGGACAGTATTCCATCTACGACCTTGTGGAGAAGCAGAACGAAGTGACGGGCAAGGTGGCTCAGGCGGTGCTCGACCGCATGGTGGACTACCCCATCGCAATCTCCCAGACCACAATCACCAACTGGGACTGGAGCGACGACTTTGACAAGCAGATTAAGGAGACCGCGAACCGTGCGCAGGAGGTCAAGAAGGCTGAGCAGGATCTGAAGCTTACCCAGACGAACGCGCAGAAGAAGGTCGCGGAGGCGCAGGCCTCAAAGGATGCCGCGGAGCTGACCGCAGAGGCGGAGCTTATCAAGGCCCAGAAGGAGGCCGAGGCTAAGATGGCGGAGGCGGACGGTATCGCCTACTACAACGCCAAAATATCGCAGAACATGACCATCCAGCGCGAGCAGTGGCAGCATGACGAGCAGATGGCGTATTACGAGAAGTGGGACGGAAAGCTCGTGCCGACTTACATCCCGCTGACTGCGGCAGGCGGCGTCGTGAACCTTCCGTCCGCGTCTTCCGGGGCGCGTTGAGCGGTACCTTCCGCCGCGTCCGGGCTGCTTTTAGAAGCCGCCCGGTTCTGGCGCTTCCTCAATAAAAAAGGGGCTGCCCGCTTTGGGACAGCCCCTTTTTGTATGCCTGCCGGGTCTTACTCGGCATCCTCCTTGCTTTTGTTTTCCTTGTTCTCTTTCTTTTCCTTCTCAAAATAGCTGTTGAATTCCTTGTCGGACTCCGTGTACTCGTTTGCCCGCTTCATGTTGTCCCAGCCCGGCTCCGATGAGGGGCGGTCGGACATGATGAGCGCGCAGATGATGTATGCGACCAGCCCGGTGCCCACGGTGCAGCAGGTGATGATTGCCCATGCAAGGCGTATCAGCGTCGGGTCGATGCCAAGGTATTCCGCAATTCCGCCGCAGACGCCGCAGAGCTTCTTGTCCTGTGATTTATACAGCCGTTTTGTTGCCATAGTCCTGTCCTCCGTTAGTGTATCTTTATAGTCACTGCGCCCATGCCGCAGTTGACTGAGAAATGGTTCTGCTTCTGCTCCGTGCACTGCATGGTGCCGATGCCGTCCTTGCGCTGCTCGTTCATGCGCACGTGGCCGAGCCCCACCTTGGCGGAAATCGAATAGTCTTCCTCTCGTCCGTCAAGGTTCAGCGTCACGTTGCCCATGCCGCAGTCTATGTTCACCTGCCCGGCGAACGTGCCGGTGTAGCTGATGTTGCCCATGCCGCAGTGCAGCTGCCCGGCGCCGCTGCTCACCCGGTTCAGGACGATGTTCCCCGCACCCACATCAATATAGCTTCTTGAGGAGCTTATGTCTACATCCTTTGCGCTGAACGAGCCCGCACCGATGTGGAGACGCAGCAGGTCGAGCTTTGTGTGCTCAGGGATTTTGATGAGGATGCGCGGGTGGTTGTTGGCATCGCCGTGCCGCCACTTGTCGATGCCGGAGAGCAGCCGGGAGCTTTCCACCGTGAATGTTCCGAAAGGTGAGAGCCCGTATCGGATGTCCCCGCTGGAAAGGCCACGGTAGGACACGCTGAAATTCTCTCCCTTTGCCATCACGATTTCCGCAATGCCCAGTGATATGTCCAGGCTGCGTACATCCCCGCTGCTGAACGTGTTGGATTCTCCGTTGGCGCCTTCGTTCTTCTGCTGCGCGATGTCGGGAACGCTCGCAAATTTGTCCTTGATGGTCTGCGCCAGCTGCTGCGGAGTCCCGAATTCCGCCATCACTTCCTCGTCGTTGTCCGCGTCCTCAAAATAGCCGCGGTAATACTCAAGGGCTTCTTCCTGCTCCTCCACGGGCAGCGTTGACAGCTCGTGCTTCAGTTCCGCAAGATACTGCTGTCTTGTCATGTCGTTCCTCCTAACAGAATACTGCTTATGCTCGCGCAATAGCTTTGCCATTCGCGGCGGCTGCTTTCCAGCTCCGCCGCTCCCTGCGGGGTAATCCGGTAATAGCGCCTGTTCCGCCCGGAAAATTCCCTGTCGTATGTTTCCAGCAGCCCTGCCGTCTGCAGGCGGCGGAGCACCGGGTACAAGGCGCTTTCCGATACGTCCAGCGCCTGTCTGACGTCCTGCGTTATCCGGTAGCCGTATGTTCCTTCCGCATCCTTTGAGACTACGGCGAGCACAACGGCATCGAGCAGCGCGGAGCCTGTGTTGAACTGCATCAGCACCTCCTTGCAGGATTCAGGTGCGACAGCTCCTTAATCCTCTGTAATATTGTGCTTACACTTATACTATACATTAAATAATATTATATGTCAATATTTATTATAAAAAAAATTCGATTCCCTTTTTTATTTCCTCTGTTATACGGCGCCCGTTTATGCTATACTGGAGCTATGCTGAAAAAATTGCTTGCCCTTGCAACTGTGCTTTTCCTCAGCCTGGTAGCCTTTGTGTTTGCCCTGAATCTTTTTATCGTGCTGAGCACACGCAGATATATCTACACGAATCCCGCCGATATGCCAGAGCGCTATACGGCCATCGTGCTGGGCGCAAAGGTCTATGGTGTCCGCACCGTCTCCCATGTGTTCCGCGACAGGATTGAGGGCGGCCTGACCTTGCTGGATGACGGCACCGTGCAGCGGGTCATCATCTCCGGAGACCACGGCAAGCAGTATTACGACGAGGTGAACGCCGCCCGTCTCTATGTCTCGCAGATGCACCATGTTGACGAGAGCCTCATATTCTATGACCACGCGGGCTTTTCTACGTATGACACGATGTACCGCGCCCGCGACGTGTTCTGCGTGCAGGATGCCGTTGTGGTCACGCAGCGCTTCCACCTCTACCGCTCGCTGTTCATTGCGCGGAGCCTCGGCATCGATGCGGTGGGCTATGCTGCGCCGGAGATAAACCGCTTCCGCCGTATGCTGCATGTGCGCTGGGAATGCAGGGAATGCCTTGCCCGCGTAAAGGCATTCTTTTCCGTGGTGCTGCACGCAAAGCCCACCTACCTTGGGGAACAGATTCCCATCACGGGCGACGGGCGCAGCACGTGGGACTGACAGGTCTTTGGCATGAAAAATAAAAATGCGCGCCCGGCGTGAACGCAAGCCTGATTCCATGGGCTGCGTTCCCCGGCGGGCTGCCGGAAGCTCCGGCAAAGCGGGGCTGCAGCCCTATACTTTTGTCTTGCCGCTCAGGATATTCTGGTAGTCGTCGTAGTTCTTTTTGAGCAGTACGGGAATATCCAGCCCGTAGGGGCACTTCTTTTTGCATGCGCCGCAGCCCGTGCATTTGAGGACATCCCGGAATGCCTGCTGCCACTGCTCCGTGAGCCAGCCCGCAGAAGGAGCGCGCCGCACCATCTGCGACATCCTCGCGCACTGGTTGATGATGATTCCCTGCGGGCAGGGCATGCAGTAGCCGCAGCCCCTGCAGAAATCAGTGCCGAATTCCTTGCGGTCGCGCTCCACAAAGGCCTGCATCTCCGCGTCGTATTCCGGGGAATCCTCCATGAAGGCCAGCCACTGCTCAAGCTCGTGCATGTGCTGGACGCCCCAGATGGGCAGCACGTTGGAAAACTGCGTCATGAACGTGTATGCGGCCTTCGCGTTCGTGATGAGCCCGCCGGCAAGCCCCTTCATCGCTATGAATCCGACATCGTGCTCCTTGCAGAGCTCCACGAGCTTTGTCTCCCTGCTGCCGGAAAGGTAGCTGAAGGGGAACTGGAGCGTCTCGTACAGCCCTGAGCGGACGGCTTCTTCCGCGATGCCGATTTTGTGCGCGGTGATGCCGATGTGCCTGACCATGCCCTGCTGCCGGAACGATTCCATTGTCTCGTACATGCCGGTGCCGTCGCCGGGGCGGTAGCATTGCTCCGCGCAGTGGAACTGGTAGATGTCCACGTAATCCGTCCGCAGGTTCCTGAGCGAAGTTTCCAGCTGCCGCTTCATCTCGTCGGGAGTCTTTGCCATTGTCTTTGTCGCGATGGCGATGCGGTTCCGCACGTCGCTGAGCGCCGCTCCCATTTTTTCCTCGCTGTCGGAATAGAGGCGGGCGGTGTCAAAGAATGTCATGCCACCTTCGTATGCGCGGCGCAGTATGCGCTGCGCCGTATCAAAATCGTCGCGCTGTATCGGCAGCGCCCCGAATGCGTTCTGCGGGGACGTGATGCCCGTCCTTCCCAATGTGATTGTCCTCATTGCGTATTCTCCTTGCTTCCTTATGCGAACTGCGCCTGCCGCAGTTTGTAATATGCGCCCTTCCGCGCCATAAGCTCTTCCGGCGTGCCGCTCTCCACGATGCCGCCCTTGTCTATCACGAAAATCCTGCTGGCGTTCTGGATGGTGGAGAGCCGGTGCGCTATCACAAAGCTCGTGCGTCCGCGGAGCATGTTCGCGATTCCTGCCTGCACCCGCTGCTCCGTCTTTGTGTCTATGCTCGACGTCGCCTCGTCAAGGATGAGTATGCGCGGGTTTGAGAGCATGGTGCGCGCGAACGCGACCAGCTGCCGCTGCCCGTTACTCAGCTCTCCCCCGCGGGCGGTCAGTTTAGTGTCGTAGCCGTCCTTCAGCTCCTTGATAAAGTCGTCCGCATGGACGGCCTTTGCCGCCTCAAGCATGTCTGCCTCCGTCGCGGAAAGGTTCCCGTACATGATGTTCTCCCGGATGGTGCCGCTGAAGATATAGTTGTCCTGCGTCATGATGCCCATCTGCCTGCGCAGGCTTTCCAGCCGCACGGTGCGGATGTCCGTGCCGTCAATCAGCACCGCGCCGCCGTTTACGTCGTAGAAGCGGCTCACGAGGTTTACCACCGTTGATTTTCCGGCGCCCGTCGGCCCCACCAGCGCGATTGTCTCGCCGGGCTGCACGGAGAAGCGCACGTCCTTGAGCACATCGGCTTTCTCGTCATAGGCAAAGCTGACATCTCTGAATTCGACCGCGCCTTCTATCGGCCGCATGTCCGCCGCGCCGGGGGCATCGCAGACCTTCGCCTCCGTGTCGATAATCTCGAATATGCGCTCAGCGCCGCTCGCCGCGTTCACAAACTGGTTGTAGAAGTTGCTCAGGTTCATGATGGGCTGCCAGAACATGCCCACGTAGCTTCCGAAGGCGATGTAGGTGCCGATGGACACGTTTCCTATGCCCAGCACCTTGATGCCCACAAGGTAGAGGCACATCGTCCCCACGCTCCAGCACAGGTCAATCCACGAGCCGAATCCGTCGCACCAGCGGACTGCGCGGAGGAATTCCTTCCGGTCATCCCAGACAAGCTCCTGGAAGGTCTTGTCGGTCTCAGGCTCCGCGCGGAAGCTCTGGATTATCTTGATCCCGGACAAGTCCTCGTTGATGAATGCGTTCATGTTGGATGACTTCTGCCGTTTTGCCCTCCAGTGCTTCTCTGCCATCAGCGAGATGAGGAAAATCCCCGCAATCATGAATGGCAGGCTGCACAGCGCCGCAAGCGCCAGCTGCGCGTTCTTGACGAACATGATGACCATGACCGCGATGACCGTCACAAGGTTCGGGATGAGCGTTGTGACGGCGTTCTCTATCACGTCCTTGAGGGAATTGGTGTCGCCGATGATGCGGGCGAGTATTTTTCCCGATGGGCGCGAGTCAAAAAAGGCGAGGTCGAGCCCCTGTATGTGGTCGTAGAGCTGCTGCCTCAGTTCCTGGATGACCTTGTTGCTCGTCTTTGCCATGAGCAGCATGCGAGTCCGCACCGCGATGACCGCGAGCGCGTTTATGATGGCGCAGAAGATGACAATCCGTATCAGGCCGCCGAAATTCCCCGGCATGATGTACGTGTCGATGGCACGCTCGTTCAGCAGCGGGTTCACCAGATCCACTGCCGAGCCGAATGCCATCAGCAGGAATACGAGCGCGATGCGCTTTTTGTGGTGCAGCAGATAGCGGAAAAGGCGCAGCATGGTTACTGACTTTGCTTTTTTTTCGGTATGTTCGTCTTGTTTGTAACTGTTCATCGTTTACCTCTCTGGGGCTTACAGAAAATCTGATGCGCGCATTGCGCGCCAGCAGCTCTTCCCCTTAGCTGTACTGGCTGTCATACGTTTCCTTGTAGAGCCCGCCCTTTGCGAGCAGCTCCTCGTGGGTGCCGCATTCTGCGATTCTGCCCGCGTCAAGCACGATTATCTTGTCCGCCTTCCGCACGGCGCTTATCCGGTGCGCGATGATGATTTTTGTCATGCCGTGCAGCGAGGCGAGCACTTCCTGTATTTCCTGCTCGGTCTCCGTGTCAAGCGCGGAAGTCGAGTCGTCGAGCACGAGCACCGGCGTCTTCCGTGCCAGCGCGCGCGCGATGGTTATGCGCTGCTTCTGCCCACCGCTCAGCCCTATGCCACGTTCCCCGATGACCGTCTGCTCGTGGCCGCTCATTTTGTCCACAAATTCCGCGCTGTGCGAGTTCCTCAGCGCCAGCCGCACTTCCGCGGTGGTCATCGTATCCTTTGAACCGAGCCGCACGTTCCCGTCAATCGTATCGCTGAACAGGAAGATGTCCTGCATGACGCAGGCGATGGCGCGGCGCAGCGTGGGCAGCGGCAGCTCCCGGATGTCGATGCCGTCTATCCGTATGCAGCCTTCCGTCACATCGTACATGCGCTTGAGCGGGTTGATGATGCTCGTCTTTCCTGCGCCGGTGGCTCCCATAATGCCGAGCGTCTGCCCTGCCTGTATGCTGAATGTCACGTCGCTCAGGATGTCCCTGTCACCTGCCCGGTACGTCACGTGCTCAAAGGAGATGTCCCCGTTCAGGTCGATAGGCGGCAGCAGGTGCTCCGCAAGCTCGCTGTCCTGCGCGGAGGCAAGGGCAGATTTTTCCTTGATGTCCGGCTCCTGCTCGTAGATTTTGTTCAGCCGCTTGATGCTTGCCCGTGCGTGCGAGAGCCCGTTCGTCAACCAGCCGAGCATCTCCATGGGCCAGACGATGCCGCCCACATACTGGAGGAACGCCATCAGCTCCCCGATGCTCATTCCCTTGCCGCCCGCAAGCGGGCTTCCGTTGATGACGACGTAGCCGCCCAGCAGCAGCGTTATGACCGCGAGCATCCGCGTAATAAGCTGGATGAGCGGGTTGTATTTTACGAATACCCGCGACATCTCTATGTTCAGCTCGTAATATTTCTGGTTGTGCTTGTGGAATTTCGCAATCTCAAATCCTTCCCGCGCGAATGCCTTTACCGTGCGCACGCCCGCAAGGTTCTCGGCGGCGGTGTTGTTCATCTCGGAATTCTCCTGCTCGATGTCGCCATAGAGATTGTCAAGCTTCTGCTCCATCAGGATGGCGATGACCGCCGCCGCCAGCATTCCGAGCGCGGGAATCAGCGCCAGCTGCCACTGTATGCGGAACATAAAGAACAGTGAGCTCGCCGTCCGTATGACGACCTCCGCGATGAGGATGCCCATGAATGCCGCGATTTCCCAGATTCTGTCCACGTCGTCCTTTACGCGGCTCATCAGCTCCCCGCTGTTGATGCCGTCAAAGAAATTCGCGGAAAGACTCTGGATTTTCTGGAAGAGGTTGATGCGCACCTCGGATGCGATTTTGCTGCCGCACCAGTCGCAGAGAAATTCCTTTGTGTACTGGAAGACAAATCTTCCGACGCCGATTGCAAGGATGCCGAGCAGCAGCCATCGGAGCAGCTCCATCCTGCCGCCTACTAGCACGTCGTCGACGATATGCTGCACGATAAGCGGGGCGCTCATGTCCAGCAGCGTCCCCGCGCACATCGCGATGAATGCTATCAGGTACAGCGCTGCGTATCTGCGGAAATACTTCATCAGGTTCAGTCGCTTCATATTCCTCTCCTGTATCCTTCCTAAAATAAAGCACGAATTTCCATTCTGATTGATAAAAGTTAAAATGTCAACGGGGGCATATCGTGCTGCCGGAAATCAATTTTGTGTTCCGCTTTCCCCGCCCAAACCAGCCCTCCCCCTCAGCCACACAAATCCGCCCCTTTGGAACAGGCGGAAGGAAACGCCCCTGCCCCGGAAAGACCTTTATTTTCCCCTGTTCCCGTGTTATAATCCAATCAAGGAGGAACGCCCAGTGGCAGAGGAAAAGCCCATGCCTACCGGAGAGGTCAAGGACAGGCCGATGCCATGCCCGGCAGCGGCGGACAGCTCCACCCTGCCGGGCATGGGCGGGGTGTTTAACACGACAAACTGCCATTTGTACCACTACGCGGGGAACAACCCGGTCAGGTATGTTGACCCGAACGGAGAATGGGTGAGGAACAAAACCGACAAGTATATACTGATAAAAATAGAAGAAAAAGGATTTGTTATTCTACCTCCGTATTCTACATATGATGGATCTCATATATATCGAAATGGGAAAAACATAAAAGATGATTTTGAAGATTGGGAAAAGAAAAAGATAGATGGTATTATGTTACCGGGTAGAATTCACAAAATAAGTGATGGGAAGGATAACCCAATTTGTAATATTGATGTAATTATTGAGCAATATGGAGAATTTATCTTTTCTCATATTGATGGATTTTTTTCTCTCTTGGCAAATACAGCAGGAGAGCAATTAAAAGAGAATGAAAAAGACAAGTCTGGTTACTATCCATATGGAGAGCTATGGGCAGATTATGTTCCGTCCGAACCAAATGAAAAAAATCTGAAGGATAGCACGGAAACAGTAAGGTCTCGTTTCGGAACAGAAAAAAAAGTTCCAACTTTTATACCATTCGATGAGATGGAAAAACTGTATCCGCAGGCTCTGGATGACTCACAATGAAAAAGACAATGTATTTGTGTTGTTTCATTTCTCTTTTACCTTTGTATGGGCAAACCGTTGTGCGCCATCATCCTTTAAAAGATGTCGTGGAAATTCAACGTCAAGGCTTGTTACCTGAGATTGAGAGCATAGAGGAAGATTTGAAGTCTTTGACGACTGTATCAGATGCCGTTGTTTATGATTACAATGAAGATGACCCTTTTTGGGCGGGCAATGAGTACCGGGTCCAAGTTTTTTTGAAAAACGGTGACGTTCTTGAATTTAGCGGAGTTACTGAAGGACTTGAATTCTCATCGACAAATTCAGGAGGAATTCACAGAATAAATGATATGTCTTTTTTTCTTCATGGAGTTTTTGGTCTCATAAATTCAGGCATTTCTTCAAAATACCTGTCCTTAGCTATAGCCCAGGAAGAATCCAAACGAGGCGTACATACAAGAAAAACGCTCAAGCTTACAAACAGGAAAAAGCAGGAATATTTGGCGAAGTATAAAGACATCTCCGGTATTTTGCAAGATTATGACAAGATACGCCATTTCCTTCTTGACACACCTTACGGAACGAACTGCGGTGCTTTCCATTCTGCGCTGCAGAAATGTACCCAAGTGTTTGGGCGTGTCTCCCTTTATGACTGGGCTATAATTGTTTTAGATGAAAATTCTGTGAACAACAACTGGAAATGCGATTTTTACAGAATAAATGGCAGTTGGTTTGGAAGGGAGAAAAGAGATTGGTAACAACCTGTATTCGTTTTCTGATTCAAATCTAGCTGTCCCCTTCCCCCGACAAACTGCGGTTTTCTCTGCCCAATCCCGCCTAACCCGTAGCCAGACAAATCCGCGTTTGTGCTGACGAGAGTGCAGGAAAGCAGCCCGGGCGCGAAAGCCCTTTATCTTTCCCTGCTCCTATGTTATTATAGTATCTGTAGGAGGAACGCCCGATGGCAGAGGAAGGCCCCAAACCTAACGGGGAGATAAAGGACAGCGTCTTCACGGACCTGTTCGGCAAGGACAGGACGGCGAGGGGGAATTTCATCTCCCTCTACAATGCCCTGCACGGCACGAGCCTCAGGCCGGAGGAGACTGAGCTGCTGCCCGAGACTCTGGACAGGGTCATGTACATGAGCTACGCCAACGACGTGGCCATGCAGGTCAACGGCAGTGTGGTGGTGTTCATAGAGCACCAGTCCACCATAAACCGCAATATGCCCCTGCGCCTCCTCTCTTACGTGGCACGGACATACGAGCGCATAGTCCCCGCCCGCAAGAAGTACTACCGGGGAATGGTCAAGATCCCCATGCCGGAGTTCTACGTCATGTATAACGGCGAGGACGACTGCCCGGCGGAGAGCGAAATGAGGCTGTCGGACGCTTTCTTTGGGGCGGACGGGGCGAATCCCGCCGAGCCGCCACTGGAGCTCGTGGTCAGGGTGCACAACATCACCCCGGGCAGGGGCGGAGAGCTCCTCGGCAGGTGCTCAGTGCTCAGGCAGTACTCTCAGTTCATCGAGCTTGTGCGGGGGATGTTGCGCGAGAAACGGGACGAGCCGCTCAAGAGCGCGGTCATGGAGTCCATACGGCGGGGCATCCTGCCGGAATATCTTGAAAGAAAAGCAGCGGAGGTGATAAACATGCTGACAATGGAATACAACTATGCGGACGACGTTGCGGCCCAGAGGGAAGAATCATTCGAGAAGGGGCGAGATGAAGGTCTGAGGCTCGGAGAGGAGAAGGGCCGTGACGAGGGTCGCGTCGAGACCATCAGGCTCATGATGGGCAACATGAACCTGACCTTCGCGCAGGTCATGGACGCGCTCAAGATAGAACCGTCCGAGCAAGACAGGCTCG
>ODAI010836716.1_pt1 | contig 22323 bp, 22 predicted proteins | sample 1539321 | NCBI WGS metagenome assembly ODAI01 (sample SAMN02144231, study PRJEB22623) | gut metagenome | biome: sheep rumen | host: Ovis aries | place: New Zealand | reverse complement strand
TTACAACGATACCGGTTGTTTGTCAACCGGTTTCATTAAACTTTTTCGTTTTCGTCAGACCAGCTTCCTGATCTCCAGATCCACCCTGGAAATGTTGAACATGGTCATGGCTTCGACCTGCTCAGCCACCCTCCTCTGATAGGCCTCAGCCTTTGCGGGGAGGTCCGGCCCGTAGACGAAATCGGCCAGGATATGCATCTCGACCCCCTCATCTTTCTCGACCTGGCTGCCGGCTCCCCGGCTTCCGCCGATGACGATCTTCACCAGCTCGCCCACGGTCCCCTGCTCCTCCTTGACGCAGGCCGCGATGTCCGACAGGACCTTCTCGGAGATCTCATATCCACCCAGATAGCTGAAGGTCGGACGAACCACGGATTTCTCGACCGTGTCCTTCTTGTGGCCGAAGCCCTTGAGCAGGTTCAGGGACTGTTTCATGGGGGACATGAAGTAGCCGGAAAACTGCCGCTTCAGCTGGAAAGTCGGGGCCGGGATGACGTGCTGGCCCAGGTCGTTTCTCTGCCTGGCCGCGATCTCCCGCTCCTCTTCGGTGGTGATATCCTCAATGTAGATGCGCTCATCGATCTCGTGCAGACCCAGCCTGGCCACGATCTTATCCACCATCCGGTCCGATGTTCCCAGGACGAGCAAAGTCTGGGGTTCCGCTTTCTCGATGGCTGCCCTGACGCTCTCCATATGATAGTCTTCGTGGAAGAGGGCCGTCCTGACCGCGGCGATCTTGGTCGCCTGGCGCTTGGCCGAGATCCCGGCCAGGACCGTATTGCGGCAGATGAACAGACCGTCGTCGATGATGCTCTCTATATTTTTCTCTTTGCAAAGGCTGACTGCCTGATAGCTTTTGCCGGTGCCGCTCTTGCCGACCAAGGCGTATATTTTCATAATGTTGACCTCATTTTGTCTCGCCCCTCTGTTAGTCTTGTCTTACAAGGGAGGAGTCTGCTATAATCTGTTTATCAGTAATCAATATCAAAAGGAGGATATATCATGGCATATGTAATTAATGACGACTGCATCAACTGCGGAGCTTGCATCGAAGAATGTCCTGTTGAGGCTATCACAGCTGGCGACGACAAGCACCACATCGATCCCGAAACTTGCATCGACTGCGGAGCTTGCGCTGGAGCTTGCCCGGTAGACGCACCTCAGGAAGGCTAAATCGGAATATACATTCCTAAGGAATCAATAACCGTTTCGCAATGAAACGGTTATTTTCTTTTTATCTTATTTTTCGCTGTTTTTCTTGTTCATGTGATAAGCCAGGGAATGCAGGCTGTCGCTGATGTGGACATTCTCCACCGCCACATGAGACGGGGTCTCGATGTCGACAGGCGCGAAATTCCAAAGTCCGTCCACGCCGGCGAAGCAGAGCTTGTCCGCCACTTCCTGGGCCACGTCCTTGGTCGTGCAGATGACGCCGATATCGATGTCTTCCTCCTCTACGAACTCTACGATGTTCTCATAGTCCATGACCTCGACACCGTTGATCTTGGTCCCGATCAGGTTCGGGTCCACCTCAAAGATCCCGGTGACAATGAATCCCGTCTTATAATAATAGGTATGATTGACGATCGCCTGGCCCAGATGCCCCGCGCCGACAACGACCATCTTGTAGCCCCGGTCCAGTCCCAGGATGGCGCTGATCTCATTGTACAGGCCTTCGACGCTGTAGCCGTAGCCCTGTTGTCCGAAGCCGCCGAAATTATTCAGATCCTGGCGGATCTGGGACGCGGTATAGCCGATCAGATGGCTGAATTCGCTGGAAGAGATCTTGTCGACACCCTTCTTCCTCAGCTCGTTCAGGTATCTGCGGTACCTGGGCAGCCGCTTGATGACAGCATTGGAGATCTTCGTCTGTTTACCCATTTTATTTCCTTGCCTCTACGTAATCAACCATATCTCTGACCGTCCGGAATTTCTCCGCGTCCACGTCAGGGATCTCTAAATCGAATTCTTCTTCGACTGCCATGATGATCTCAACAGCATCCAGTGAATCTGCCTCCAGATCTTTCATCAAATCGGAATCGATATCCACTAGCTCCGGATCGATGGCAAGCTGTTCCACTACAAATTCTCTGATCTTGTCCAAGACCATATCAACACCTCCACCTCAATATAACGTGGTTATTCTATCAAACCTCTTCCTGTAATTCAAGCCATTTTTCGTAGGTCTCATCCAGGGCCTCATGCCTCTGCTGAAGCTCCTCGCTGAGGCTCTGCAGCCGGCCCGCGTCCGTCATGACTTCCGGTCTGGCCAGCTCTTTTTCGATCTGTCCGATCTCCTCCTCAAGCCGGGCGATATCGGCCTCCGCCGCCTCCCGGGCCCTGCGGGTCCTCCGCTCCGCGGCTTCCTGCTCCTTCTTCAGCCTCCGCTGCTCCGCCGGCGAAAGTTCCCCGTCCAAAGGCTGGGGCTGGCCCGCCGGCCCGGCGGCCGTGCTGACGCCCTTCTCTGATCCGGCGGCTTTCCCAGATCCGGCTGCCTGGCCTGCTCCCGCGGCCAGCTCTTTCATATGCTCCCTGGTGTTCTGCTCCTGTTTCTTCTCGACGTAGTAGTCGTACTTTCCCAGATACTCGGTCAGTCCATCCCGGCTCAGCTCGCAGATCCTGGTCGGGATCTTGTTGAGGAAGTACCGGTCGTGGGAAACGATGATGCAGGTCCCGGGGAAATCCAGCAGAGCCTCTTCGAAGACTTCCTTGGACTCGATATCCAGATGGTTGGTGGGCTCATCCAGGACCAGGACGTTGGCTCCGGACAGCATCAGCTTCAAAAGGGAAAGCCTTGCTTTCTCCCCTCCGCTGAGGGATCCCACCGGCAGGAAGACCTGCTCCCCTCTGAAAAGGAACCTTCCCAGGATATTCCTCAGTTCTCCGTCGGTATATAAATGGTAGGCGTCCTGCAGCTCTTCGATGACGGTCAGGTCATCGTTGAGCAGCTGCTGGCCCTGATCGTAGTAACCGAACTGGACGTTGTGTCCGATCCGGATCCTGCCCCCGCCCGGTTCGATCTCGCCGAGGAAGATCCGCAGCAGGGTCGTCTTGCCGGTGCCGTTGTCGCCGACGATGCAGACCCGCTCGCCCCTCTTCAGGTCCAGGCGGACATTCCGGAACAGTTCTCTCCGCTCGTGTCCGTAGCCGAAGGATTTGGTCACGTCTTCAGCCAGGAGCACGTCCTTTCCGCTCTGGAATTCCTGATGGAAGCGCAGGCTCATCTTCCCGTGCTCCCCGCCGGGCCGCTCCAGCCTTTGCATATGCTCCAGCTGCCGCTCCCGGGAGGCCGCACGCTTGGCCAGCTTCTCCGTGCCCCTCTGCTTGAAGCGCCGGATCATTTCCTCCTGCCGGGCGATCTCCTTCTGCTGCTTCTCGTAGGTCCGAAGCTCCGTTTCCCGCCGGACCTTTCGCTCCGCAGCGTAAAAAGCGTAATTTCCTTCATATATATTCAGCCGGTGGTTTTCCACTTCGAAGATCCGGGTGACGGTCTCGTTGAGGAAATACCGGTCGTGGGATACCAGGACGATGGTGCCCCGGTAGCCCCGCAGATACTGCTCCAGCCATTTGAGGGTGCCGATGTCCAGATGGTTGGTCGGCTCATCCAGGAAGAGGATGTCCGGCTTTTCCAGCAGGAGCACGGCCAGGGCCAGGCGGGTCTTTTCTCCGCCGCTCAGGGTCCGGATCTTCTTGTCGTACATGGACTCGTCAAAGGCCATGCTGGTCAGGATCCCCCGAAGCTCGCTCTGATAGGAGTAGCCGCCCATCCGGTCGTATCTCTCGCGGATCTGGTCATAGCGGCGCAATGCTCCCTCGCTGTGCTCCGGATCATCGGAGGCCTCCTGCAAAAGCTGATTCATCTCTTCTTCCATCTGCGGGAAGTGAGAGAACACAGCCTGGGCCTCCTCGAGTATGGTCTTGTCCGAGTCGAATCCGGCGTCCTGTTTCAGATAGCCGATCCGAAGGTCGGAGGAAATGAAGCAGTCCCCTTCCTCGTGGGACAGCTCTCCCGTCAGCATCCGCAGCAGGGTGGTCTTGCCGGCCCCGTTGATGCCGATGATGCCGACCCGGTCTCCCTGGTTGATGTGAAAAGACACCTTGTCCAGGATCACGTCGGTTCCATATGCTTTTGTCAGGTCTCTTGCGGATACGACGATCATGCTTCCAGCTCCAGGTTCGCGATGGCGTCCAGATCCAATCCGTCGGTCTTTCCTGCCATGTATTTGTAGTAGGCGGCGCAGCCGATCATGGCCGCGTTGTCGGTGCAGAGGACTGGCGGCGGATAGTAAAGCTCCAGGCCGCATTTCTTGCAGCCCTGCCGGAGCATCTGCCGCAGGCGGCTGTTGGCGGCGACGCCTCCGGCCACGACGATCTTATCCTCGCCCCTGCTGATGGCGGCGTCCAGGGTCTTGCTGACCACGACTTCCAGGACCGCTTCCTGAAATCCTGCCGCGACGTCGGCGATGTTGACTTCCCGTCCCGCCTGCTTCTCTGTATTCATGTAGTTCAGGACCCCGGTCTTGATCCCGCTGAAGCTGAAATCCAGGCTGCCTTTTTCCAGGTAGACCCGTTTGAATTCCACTTTGGACGGGTCGCCTTCCTTGGCCAGCTGATCGATCAGGGGGCCGCCGGGATATCCCAGGCCCAAAACTCTGGCTACCTTGTCATAGGCTTCGCCGGCTGCGTCATCCCGGGTCCCGCCCAGCACTTTGTATGTCTGGTAGTCGGTCACGTCCACGATGTTGGTGTGGCCGCCGGAAATGACCAGAGCCATGAATGGCGGCTCCAGCTGGGGATGGGCGATGTAGTTGGCGCAGACGTGTCCCTGGATGTGGTGGACTCCGATCAGGGGCTTGCCGGTGGCCAGGGCGTAGGCCTTGGCTGTGGCCAGTCCGATCAGGAGGGCCCCTACCAGTCCGGGCCCGTAGGTCACGGCGATGGCGTCGATTTCATCCATGGTCGCTCCCGCTTCTTCCAAAGCCTGGTCCACCACGGGGTTGACGTTGGTCAGGTGGTGACGGGAGGCGATCTCAGGAACGACTCCTCCGTACTGTTTATGTATTTCGATCTGGGATGAGATGATATTGGAGCGGACTTCCCGCCCGTCCAGGACCACGGCGGCCGCTGTCTCATCGCAGCTCGATTCGATTGCAAGAATGGCTGTTTTGTTGTTTATCATCTGTTCTCGTTCTCCTCAGGCCCCGCCGCGTGCTTCCACATGATCAGCGCGTCCTCATGGCCTACCTGATAGTATCCTTTGCGGATCCCCTCTACGGCAAATCCGTATTTCTCATAAAGGGCTCTTGCCGAGATGTTGCTCTCCCGGACTTCCAGGGTATAGTGGCGGATCCCCTGCTGTCCTGTGTGCTCCAGCATGGTTTCGATGATGGCCGAGCCGATCCTCCGGTTGCGGAAGCCGGGCTTGACCGCCACGTTGGTGATATGCCCCTCGTCGATGATCCACCAAAGGCCGGCGTATCCGACGATCTCGCCTTCGATCTCCGCGACGACATAAAAAGCCCTCGGGTTTTCGGAAAGCTCCTGCCGGATGGCATCCCTGCTCCAGGGATCGGGAAAGCAAAGCTTCTCGATCTCATAGATGGCGTCCGCGTCAGCCGGACCTGCCTGCCGAATGGTCATCTCTGTCATTTCTGCTTCTCCCGCAGCTTCTTCTCTGCTTCCGCCATGCGAAGATACTCGGGCTGCAGCTCCATGTAATCGCAGCTCTTTCCTTCTGCCCACATCTGCAGTCCCCGCACGGCGACCGCGGCGGCGTCCTGATAGCGGATCTCTTCCGGCGCGTACAGGATAGCGGGACCTGTGGAACCGCCGGAGCCTGCGGATCCAGTTTCGCCGGGACCTCCGGCTTCTTCCCCAAGGGCCCAGCCATGGTCCGCTGCCCACTGTTCGATCAACTCGCCGCAGGTATCGATGCCGTCTCCCAGGAAGAGGATCCGGTCATACCGGTCCGCGATCTTCTCGATGTCCTTCAGAAAGTCGACCATCAGGATGGATCTTTCCTTGATCATGCAGACCGGGCAGCCCTCCCTGATCTCGTAGGCTCCGCCGTAGACCTGCTTTCTTCTGGCGTCCAGGGCCGGACAGACCAGGACCTTCTCCGCCGTGGTCGTCTCAGTCAGGAGCGCCGAATCAGCTTCGGCCGCGGCCGCTTCACTCAGGAGCGCCGGGATTTCTTTGGCCCGCAGGGCCAGGGCCTCCAGGCTGGAGACCGCCACGCAGGGAACGCCCAGGATCTGGCTGAGAGCCCGCGCGGTGGCTACGCCGATCCGGATCCCGGTGAAGGATCCGGGCCCGTGAGACACTGCAATTACACCCACATCGCCTATCTGCGATTGATTATCCTTCAGGATCTGGTCGATCTGCGGTGTCAGGTTCTGCAGGTGTGAGAAGCGGTCATTGCCGTGGATCACGCCGAGGATCTCAGCCTGTTCCCAGCCGGCCTCGGCTCCGGTTCCCTCGGCTCCTGCCTTTCCTGTCCCGGTCCCTTCTGTCCCGGCCTGCAGCAGCGCCACTGACGCGTATGCTCCTGTTGTCTCGATCGCTAATAAGTACATGTATAGATCCTCTCTCCTTCGCTGCCTCCGTAGGCAATGCTGATCCGAAGGGCGTCCTCCGGGATCAGCTCGTCGATCAGGTCCGCCCACTCGATCACGCAGACGCCTTCTCCGAAAAAGTATTCTTCATATCCAAGTTCATACATCTCATCGAGGTCCCCGATCCGGTAGACATCAAAATGAAACAGCGGCAGTCTGCCGCTTCGGTATTCTTTCACGATCGTAAAAGTCGGGCTGGTGATCATCTCGCGGATGCCCAGTCCTTCGGCGATCGCTTTGGTCAGGGTCGTCTTGCCGGCGCCCAGGTCTCCGGTCAGGGCGATGACCTGACCGGGCCGGGCCTCTCTGCCCAAACGGATCCCGTATTCGTTTACTTCCTGCTCGCTGCGCAGGATCATCGTTTCTTCTGTCATTTGATCTACCTGTGAAGGAATCCGGAGATCCTCTTATAGACCAGGAATGTCACCAGTCCGTTGATGCCCGCCTTGATGGCGTTGAATCCGGCGATGAAAGGCATCAGCTGCCATACGACGGATCTGGGCACGCCCATGAAGATGGGTGTGATGACCATGTTGGCGCCGATCATGATGATGGTCATGGCCGCTACGCCGCACAGTACCGCGATGACCGCGCTCTTTCTGGTCTTGTTGTGACTGTAGATCAGTCCCGCAGTGATGACCAGGGCGCTGGTGGCGATGATGTGCATCAGGATCCCGTAGACTCCGCTGGCCGCGCTGACGGTCACGCCCTGGATGATGGAGGTGACCACCGTCAGAAGGACTCCTGCCAGGGGCCCGAAAGCGAATGTTCCGATCAGGATCGGAATGTCAGCCGGGTCGTACTCCAGGAAGGCCACTGCCGGAAAGATCGGGAAGTGGATCAGATATACGAGAACAACGGAAATAGCGACCAGCATGCCCATCTTGGCAAGTCTGACCGTGGGGCTGGCTGGTTTGTTGGGATTGGTCTGGTTCATATTGATCTTTAACCTTTTGTTACAAGCAAAAACTGCGCATGGCCTGAATCGGGCCTGCCTTTGAATTATACCTATCCTCGGCAGATAAGTCAACGCAGGCCGGGCATACAGTCCGGCCGGGTATATATAGTATATTGTCAGGTGGTACAAATGTACTACCCTAGACATATAACATATATCCGCAGCGCCGGATTTGGTCCGCGGCCGGGCCCGCATTGACAGGAGTCTCCTCTTCGTGCCATAATCCAGTCATGAGTAATCTGATCCAGCGAACAACAGAACTTGCCATGCATATCGTCAGCGCCTATGTCCGGCCGGGAGACATCGTCATCGATGCCACCTGCGGCAATGGCCACGATACTCTGCGTCTGGCCCAGATGGGGCCCGGGGTCCTGTACGCTTTCGACCTGCAGCCGGAGGCGATCGAATCCACCCGCGCCCTTCTGGAAGAGGAGGGGATCCCTGTCCTCGCGGGCGGATCTCCCGTAAGCGCCGCACGTACGCCCGGCGCCCAAACAGGCACAGGCCGGACACCCGGCGCTCAGGCAGGCGCCGCAGGTCCGACCTGCGTCCTCACCTGTCTGGGCCACGAAGGCATGGCGGACTTCTTCCGCAGCCAGTGCCGGCCCGAAATCCACGCTGACCTGGCCCGGCCCGAAGGCCCGGAGGGCTTCGCCTCCGCCATCGTGTTTAATCTGGGCTATCTTCCCGGCGGCGACAAGAGCCTGACCACCCGGGAGGGAACCACTCTGGCAGCCGTCCGCTCCAGCCTTTGCATGCTGAAAAAAGACGGCCTTCTCTGCCTCACCATGTACAGCGGACACCCGGAAGGAGCCAAAGAAAAACGAGCCCTTCTGGCTTTCGCCGAAGGGCTCGATCCCAAACAATGGCACGTCTGCTATCTCAGCATGCCCAATCAGGGTAACCATCCGCCGGAGATCCTCCTGATCTCCCGCAAGAAGTGACCGCCGCGCGCGATGGAAGCACCGCGCGGAGCGGAGCTTCCCCGCTTATTTGAACACAACTGTCACCTTCTGGTCCTTCATGACCTTCTTGATGGTGAAGCTGGCCTTTCTCGCGTTCTTCTTTACCTTGATTTTCTTGGAGCCGGCCTTGATGGACTTGATCGTATGTCCCTTGCCCGCCTTGACGGTGATCTTCACATCGTTTCCGGGAACGACAGCGCCGCCGCCGGAGACCGATCCTTTACCTTTCTTCTTCACCGTGACCTTGACCAGGTTGCTTGCTACCGGAGCCTTGGCGGTGTAGACATTTTCACCGTCGAATCCGTAGATCCTCTGTCCGACACAGATACCTGTGATCTCAGTGTTGTCGACTCTGGTCACGAAGTTGTATCCGGTGTCGGTGAAGACATCCTTAGCAGCGTCATACACGAAGGTATCGCCGTAATCCATGACCGGAGCTCCGAAGTAGATCAGACCGTTCTTCACGGCGCTGACAGAAAGATCACAGGACGGATACTTCTTGCCGCCTCTGGATATCACTTCCCCCTCCAGGTGGGGACGGATACCTTCATTCTCTGTCAGCTTGGACGCTGTCCAGCTTTTGCCGTTGAAGGTCAGGTTGGCCGGGAGACAGTACTCCTCGCTGTCTTCATCCAAAGGCTGGCTGAAGCCCATCGTGTAGATCAGACGGTTTCCGGTCTGAAGGGCCTTACCGCCCGCTCTTACCTCAGGAAGAGCCTTGCCGTTGGCCCAGCGTTTGCTCTTCTTCTGGGCCGGATCAAAAGTCTTCACTTTGTTTGTCAGATCTCCGCTCTCATAGCTGTAGCCGCCCATGAAATAGAGCTTGCCATTGTAAGCCGCCATCGTGTAGTCGGTCGTCTTGGTCAGCTCCTTGGGCAGGGCGCCCAGGTTTTGCACCTTGCCGGTCTTGACATCGACGCTGATCAGCCGGTAATCGCCGGAGTAGATCCGGTAAGCGCCGTCGCCCTCGCCGGAACCCTCATCGTCATCCGAACGCAGGATCATCCGGTTGTCCTTACCGAAGAACCAGAAATCATCCATCTCTTCTTCGAACTCATCCGCTTCACCGTATTCGATCACCGAATACAGTTTCCCGCTCATGTAGGCCAGATCGTCGCCGAAGGCCATAGCGTAGGTCGCGTTCTTGTTCTTTTCCAGCTTGAAGATGCTGTCCGGATTGATCGTGGTCACGATATCCGCGCCCTGGTTAAACTTCTTCGTATCCCATTTCAGGATCATATGTGTATCCGTGAAAGGCATGTAGATGTACCTTCCGTCGGTCGTCATCGCCTCGCCCGTGCTTTCATCGTACAGGCCCTTCACCTGGCTGTAGGTCTTTTTGCCGTTGACCAGGTACTGGTCGGTCCGGGTGGCTTTCTTGCCGCCGAAGCCGGTCACGACGATGGTCTCGACATTGTTGATCCATCCATTATCCTTGATGACGACTTCCCTGTCCGTATTGGACAGGATCTCCGCCGCCTCCATCTGATCCTCATCCGGACCGACCATTACGGACAGTCCGCTGCTGGGATTCAGGCCGGAGCCGCTGATGGTGATCGTCTTAGCAACCGGATCCACCTTGACTCTTCCGATCCGCGGAGAAAGCTCAGCCGGCTTTTTGGTGAAATCGAGGGAACCTCCCGATGCGACAGGCAGGCCCTCATCGTCCCTTACCATGGACAGGACTTCGTTGATCAGGGTTTCCGAATCGATCGTCTCGCCTGCTGCCTCCAGGGCGGCCGCCTTCAGGGCCACAGTACCGGAAACATAAGGCGTAGCCATGGATGTGCCGGAGTAGAAATCATACTTTCCGAAATCCGATGTGCTCTTCAGGTCCTCTCTGGAAAGGCCCAGATCATCCAGGCAGGCGTGCATTTCTCCGTCCTCATAAGCGTAGAGAATGATGATGGTCTTCCATTCCAGGCTGGTTGCATCCGGGTCTTTCGCCCTGGCCTCTTTCCAGGCCTCCTTCATTTCATCCCGGTCCATGCCCGCTCTGAAGTGATACCAGTCATCAGGCTGGTCCTTGAACAGATATACCCCATCGTCCAGAGGCAGTTCTCCGATCGAGTCGATGTCCACAGCTGTGTCTGCCGGCACATCCATCAGTCCCAGGATGCCGCCTTCATCTTTTTTCGCGTATGTCTGAGCCATGCAGCTGAAGCAGGGCGGAACCGCCGCATCCTTGCTGATCTCGTAGGGGATGGACAGGACGACCAGATCGCCCGCCTCGACGTTCTCAGCGTCTATGTGGAGGGCCTTCTGCTCATCATTCAGGAATCCGCCTTCCCCTTCGGTGATGGTCACCTTCGGTCCTTCAGATGCCTCCGGATCATAGAGCTCTCCGTTGACATAAGTCTGCGCAGCAAGCGCCTCAGCGCCGCTCCATCCTACGGCCGTCTCAAAATCGTTGTACTGCTGGGAGATGTCGGCCTGAGCGCTGCCGTAGATCCCCGGGTTATAGCAGTCGTAGCTTACCGTCGAAAGGATATCGGAACCCGGCGCCGCGATATCGACGGTCTCCTTGCCGTAATTGGAGTAGGATGCCAGGTCGCCTCTGACATTGGTCGCGGCGACGCTGATCAGGTAGGGGCTGTCATACATAGCCGGGAAATCCCCGCCCCTGTCGTTGTTGTTGGATTCATTTCCGGCAGCGGCCACCGTGACCGCTCCCTTCTCGCCGACCAGATCGATCAGAGCTTCGAAGATCTTGCTCTCTTCCGCTCCGCCCCAGGAATTGTTTATCGCGACGACCGGCTCACCAAGATCGATGGCCTTGCTGACGTAGTTATAGGCGCCGATCTCATGCTCCAGGTAGGCGCTTCCGTCTTCGTCCAGCATCCGCAGAGCCATGATCCTGATGTTCTGGTTGACGCCGCTGATGCCGACGCCGTTATTTCCCGCAGCGCCGATGATGCCGGCGCAGTGGGTGCCGTGACCGTTCTCATCCATGGGGTCATCGTCGCCCTTGTTGAAGTCGAATCCGTATTCACCCTTAAGGGTCGGCTGGTGGGTATTGTGCCACATGTTGTCCGCCAGGTCGGGATTGGTATAGTCGACGCCCGTGTCGACGATCGCCACGATCTTCTCTGATCCTGTCGTTCCCTGGTCCCAGAGAGCGCTCACATTGGGCGCGACCGTGCTTGCCGGACCGCCGTCCAGGCTGCCCTGCATGCTCCACTGCTTCTCAAAATAAGGGTCGTTGACGCTGCTGATATGGATCCGGTAGTTGGGCTCCGCGTAGATCACGTCATCTCTTTCCCTCAGTTTTTTGATCATTTCCTTGGTGGTCAGCTTGTCCGACTTCACCAGGACGACCCCGGTGAATGCTCCGGCAGATGCCTTGCTGCTTCCCACTTTTCCGGAGGTGTCCGCATCTTCGGGAACGGTCTCATCGAAGGACCAGACTTTGCTGATCTCGATGTCCTCCATGGGATCCTCCCCGGAGCACAGGCTGGCCTGCGCCCTTGACTTTGTCATTTTCTTCGATGTCCTGAACATGACCAGGGCCTGACCCTGCGCGTATTCTTCGTCATTGTTCTCCTGCAGGGTCACCGGCTTTTGCAGGCTCCCCGGACTGATGTCATGACCTGATGCAGCAGGCTGCATCGCCGCGCTGACGGCGGTCGTCCCGCCAAGCGCGAAGGCAATGATGATCATGGTCATCACCGCTATTCTGATTCTGCTTCTCATAGGTACTCCTCTCTCCGCGAAAATAACGTTTTACTCGGTCCAGATCCTGTAACCGCCCTTCTCCACCGGCTCCCAGGGATCGTCGACCCGCAGGCCCCTGAGATTGTTCTCCAGAGCCCGGATCACGCCGCTGTGGGCCACGATGATGATATTGCGGGCATAGTCGTCCGCCAGGATCTTGCGCAGCGCCGCCATTGCCCGGTACTGCATATCATAAAAATTCTCAGAACGGTTTCCCGTTTTGAAGGCAAATAAATCTTTTCCCCGCCGTTCATACAGGTCCGGTTCCTCCTCCCGGATCTCCCGTACCGGCCGGCCGTCCCAGGGGCCCAGATCGATCTCACGCAGGTCCTGCAAAGGCTGGACATCCGCGTAGATCCGGTCTCTCCGGTAGGCATCGCTGATCTGATCCGCGATGATATCCGCCGTTTCCTTAGCCCTGCAAAGATCGCTGCAGTAGATCCGGTCGATGGCGGGCAGAGGCTCCCTGCCAAGGGATACCCCGGGTACATAATTCTTCTCCGCGGCCACGTCTGCCGCGATCACTTCGGTCAGGGCCTCTCCCAGCTGCCGGGCCTGGTCCCTTCCCTCATCGCTTAGGGGAACGTCGTACTGGCCGATGAACATGGGCTCCTCGTGCTGCTCCGTTTCCCCGTGACGGACCAGGATGATCCTCTTCATTGAGGCCAGGACCTCCAGCTTCTCCCGCTGACAGCCGTAGGAAACGAACCTTTTGATCTCCTCGTAATGCTCCGGCGTGTCCATGTCCAGCAGGATCTCCTCATCCGGCACAGGGACTCTTACCATCTGGTCCCAGCAGCGGTCGGTGATGGCCTTGAGTCCCCCGTCCCCGTCATAGGAGACGATCTCGCCGACCCGGGAGGCCGGCACCAGGAGGGGGTGGCCCTTCTTGCCTTCGAAGGTGGGCACGAAGAAGCTGCTTTCCGCGTCTGCGCCTTCACCCTCCGCCTTCTCATCGGCCGCGGTCATCAGCATGCGGATGGCCCGGATGGTGATCAGGGGGCAGTCTGCCGGGACCAGGAAATAGCCCTTCTTGTCCGGAAAGGCTTCCCCAGCCTTTGCAAGGCCTGCCTGGATGGATGAAAACATCCCGCTTTCGTATTTCTCATTGTATATTTCGGTCAGGCGCTGGTCCCGGATGGTCTCCTGCAGGTCTTCTCTGCGGTGCCCGGTGACGATGACGATGTCCTCTATGCCGGCTCCCCGCAGGGTCTCGGCCAGGCCTGTCACCGCCGGTCTTCCGTCCACCGGCAGCAAAGGCTTGAACTCCTTCATCCTGGTGGAAAGCCCGGCTGCCAGGATCACCGCTCCGTAACGGGAGGGATCCGACGCCCTTGTATATCCTATGTTCATATCTTTTCCTTCTTCTGTTGATGTTTACGCGTGCAGCAGGGCCTTGCTGTCCGTCTTCTGATCCTCCGGCGTCCTCTGTGACCGGACCTGGATGATCTCCGCCGCGATGCTGATGCCGATCTCCTCCGGGGTCTCCGAGCCGATCTCAAGGCCGATGGGGGCGTGGACCCGGCTCAGTTCCTCCTCCGTGAAGCCTTCCTCCCGCAGCTGGTCGAAAAGAAGATTGTTCTTCCTCCGGCTTCCGATCATGCCCAGATAGGCGAAGGGTTTGCGCAAAGCCTGGCGCAGCACGGTAAGGTCTCCTCTGTGTCCCCGGGTCACGATGATCAGATAGCTGTCCTGATCGACCTCGATGTCATCGAAGCAGTGATCGAAATCACTGCAGACGACGGTCTGCTCCGCCTGGGGGAAACGGTCCGGATTGGCATATTCCTCCCGGTCATCGACGATGACCGTCTCAAAGTCGATGTGACGGAGGACCGGCTCCAGAGCCTTGGCCACATGGCCTCCGCCGAAGATGAATGCCCTGTCCATCTCCTTGAACTCCTCGATGAAATTGCCCGGGTCCGCCGCGCTGATGTAATCGATCTGGATGGTAGCGTCGCCGCCGCATCCCATCTCCAGGGCGCCGTCCTTTCCCTTTTGTTTCTCATCCAGGATGAACTCGTAGGTCATGGACTTCTCTTTGGTCTGGAGCATCTGACGGCAGAGCTTCTCGGTCTCCGCCTCCAGAAGGCCGCCTCCCACGGTGCCGACCGTGTGTCCCCCGTCCCGCATCAGCAGGCAGGCGTCCCTGTGCCTGGGGGCGGACCCTTTGGTCCCGACCACTCTGGCCACGACGAAATCATAACCTTCTTCAATATACTTTCTGGCGATATAGGAAATCGGTTCTCCCATGGTTTTCCTCCTTTATTTGACCGGCTTGGCGGCGATCATCAGGAAGTACCCGATGTCGCGTTTCCTGCCGCCGGCTTCTGTCTTCAGATATGAGCTGAGCCCGGCCAGATCCTCTTCGCTGTAACCGTCCAGGTCCTGGCTGCGGTCTTCGAAGCTGATCACCTGGAATCCGGTCTCTTCCAGCTGCCGGATCAAGGCCTCTCTGTAAAAGGCTCCTTCGAAACGGAAGCTGACGAATTTCAGGCTCCTTTCCTCGCAGTCTCCTTCCTTGTGGGGGATCCTGCTCTGGCGGTCGGCTTCGATGGCCACCGCCCGCATCTGATCCGGGTCCGGGTCCTTCTCGTAGAAATCGCTGATGATCAGCCTGCCGCCCTTCTTGAGGACGCAGTAGGCTTCATGGAGGGCCTCATCCGGCATGTTGATCAGGCTGAGGCTGTTTTCCATCAGGATCCCGTCAAAGGTAAAGGACATATAGCTGTCCAGGAATTCTCCGTCTCCGAACTTGATGTCCGCCTCCGGATGGGCTTCTTTGGCCTCGGATATCCTGGCCAGATTGATGTCTATCCCTTCGGCCTGCATGCCAAGTTCTTCGTTGAGGTGGGCGACGGTGTCACCCCGGCCGCAGCCGATATCCAGAAGGCGGCTTCCGGCCTTGAGCTTGGCCAGTTCTATGCCTATGTCGGTCAGGGCCTGGCCGCCCGGTCTTGCTTTTGTCATCTATTATCTCCTGCTAATAGGACCTGGCCCATGCGCACGTCAAGCGCGCGGGAGCCAGGTCCTGCTGATTACCGATTCTTCTTATTCCGCCATTACGTAATACTTGCCTGTCTCCGGATCCATATATACGGTTCCCATTTCCTGCAGCTGTGTATTGGCATCGATTTCCTGGGTGACGGCTCCGTCAAGGCCGTCGATCTCATAAGTCGCGTTAGACCCGGACTTGCTGATCTCGCCGGTCTCGCTGACGTTGACGTTCCAGCTGAGGATCAGAGCCAGCAGGATCCCGCAGGCAAAAACCAGCATGGCGTCCGCCATGTTGCCTACGCCCTCCATCGGGCTGAAGTTCTCCGGTGTGCGAACAACTCTGAGTCTGCCTCTTGTTCCTACTACTTTCATCTTTTACTGCCTCCCATCTGCCGGTGCAAAACTCTCCAGAAGGTCATCCAGAGACTTGATCTGCTCCATTTCCTTGGCAATGGCTGCCTCTGCCGCCGCTGCCCCTTCTGATCTGCGCAGCTCAGCTTCCGCTGCCCGGACTTCCGCCTGCAGCTGGTCCGCGTCATATCCCGCGATGGTCTTGCTGGCTGCCTGAGCTCTTGTCGGCATGGCGGTCACCTGCTCCGCCCTGGTCATCTGGCCGGGCTGAGCCTGAGCTGGATGGGCCGGTCTCGCGGGCGCCATCTGCGGCGGCGCTGCCTGGGCCGGCTGAGCCGGTCTTGCCGGTGCCTGCTGGGCAGGTCTTGCCTGAGCGGGCTGGGCGGGTCTTGCCGCCTGCTGGACCTGGTCTCTTGTCATGGCGACAGTGTTTCTGGTAACGGTCTGGGCCGGTGCAGCTGCGTGGGCTGCCGGTGCTGTATGAGCCGGCTGCGCTGCAGGAGCTGCCGGAGCCGGAGCTGCCGGCTTCCCGGTCTGTGCAGCCTTTGCGGCATCTGCCGCCTTCTTCTGCTGCATTGCCTTGCGGCGCTCGGTATTCTGTACATCCAGAACGGTTTCCATGATGGTCTCAAGGCCGATCATATACTCTTCGTACCAGCCTTTGCGGAAACCGGAAACAACGTAGGAGATAGCACCGCTGATCAGACCTGCGACGGTCGTGTCGAAGGCGATCAGGAGGGAATCCGACAGGGTAGCCGCATCGCCCTGTCCCAGCGCCATGAGGCCGGGGCCCAGGGGGATCAATGTTCCCATCAGACCGAACATGGGAGCGACTCTGGCGGTCAGGTCGGTGATCTTGACGATCTTATTGTATCTCGACTCTTCATCCGCGATCAGCTGCCGCGCCAGTGCTTCTCTTGTATCATCCGGATAGGTGACTCTGCTGATCAGCTCCTGGACGGCGGTCTTCTGCCGGCCCAGCAGGCTGCTGCTGGCGATGATGTCTTTCATCTCGGATGTGGATTTGCCCTGCAGGTCATCGACCAGCTTGGGTATATTCAGTTTCAGTGCCTTGCGCTCGGTCAGCAGTTCCGCGAAGAATGTGCCCAGCATGAAAATGGTGAGCAGGATGAGCAGGATCAGGATGATGATCGTCGGGATCTGAAGCCCGCTGCTGACGGCTCGCAATATACCTTTAACTACTTCTGCCATGTTTTCCTCCCTGTACGTTGTCTGTGATTGTTTCTCTGATGAATTATCTGATTACTCGATCATTTGCGGAATCTCTTCAGCGGGTTGCGGCTGGCCTTTTCACTGCCTTTGCTGCTTTCGCTGCCGCTGTCTGTGCCGCTGCCTTCTCCGCCGCTGCCACTGCCGTTTCCGCCGGCTGCGGCGTCCTTGGCGGATGAGAAATCGCCCATATCGATATGGAACTTGCGGACTCTTCCGACCACTCCCGCGCCGCATACTGCGGCCGCGGCTGCGGCGGATCCGGCTGCTGCCGGGGAGGGGACGCCGTCTTCATCGAAATCTTCTTCTGTGTCGCCTTCTTCTTCGCTGAATTCATCGTCCCACTCGTCACCGCTTCCTTCCTCCATGTATGGATCCTGGGAGATCGGTGTGAGATAGACTTCCTTGACGCTCATGGTCTGGAATGAGGGGGCCGCGGTCGAGATGGTCTCTGTGGGCCGGGTCGCGGTCGACGCCGTCGTGGCTCCGGTTCCGGTGGTCCGGTTGGTCAGGCCGGAACGGGTCGATGTCCGGTAAGGCGTATAGCCGCCGGGATGGGAGTAAGAGCTGGTCTGCTTCTGCTTGACCGTTACGGAAACAGTGGCTGTCTGCCCCTTGTATTTGACGGTGATGGTCGTTTTACCCGCCGTAAGGGCCCGGATGGAACCGCTGGTCACGGATGCTACGCTCGACTTGCTGGAGGACCAGCTGCAGCTTGAGTTGGTCACCGCCGAGCCATTGTATTTGACCGAGCAGGACTTGAACTCTCCCGTTGACATCGAGATCGATTTCGGCTTGACGGTCAGCTTCGGGGATTTACCGGAAAGGGTGACCGCGTGGCTTCCATCATTCAGGTAAGTGAAATCGCTGTCCGTTGCCTCAGGGGTAATGACGACCTTGCCGCTCTCTTTGACGGTGACGGTGAATGAGCCCGAAGCATCATTGGTGGTCGTCGAACCCGGAGACACTTTGCTGTTGGAAGCTGTCCACTTCAGCTCAAGTATGTCCTCTTTGTTATCCTTGAATTCGTCACTGTTCTTATAGAAATCGTCTACTTCCAGTTTGTAGGTAATGGTCACCTTGTCGCCCTTGTAGGGGTTCTTCTTGCTGGAAGAGGCCTTGGTGATCCTGATGGGCTCCTTGTCCAGGTTTGCCTCGATCTGATCCACCACATCCCCATAGAGCGTGCCGTCATCGTAGAGGAGCCAGTCCCCGTCGATCTTGACCAGATAGGCTTTCGAAGGATCTCCTACACTTCCTCCGGCGACGTAGACACCATTGTTATTGTCCAGATTGGCTTTCTTGAGAATGCTGGAAAGCTGATATCCCTTGACCTTCGAAGGGTTGCCCTCCGCATCGGGGATCTCCGCGATCTCCAGCTCCTTCGACTTGGCGCCGGTGATCCAGTTCTTATCATCCTGGGCGACCGTCAGTCCTGTACTGTAACTGGCCCTGAAGGTCACATTCTCCGACGCGTGCGCCCCGTCCGTCACTGCCGGAATCACCACGAAGCACTGCAGCACGGCGATGCAGACAGCACAAAATGCCGCCAGGACCCGGCGGGTGGTCTTCTGTTTACCCTTTGAAATCTTTAACTTAGTCATTACTATAAATAAAGGTATGTCTCCTGTAATTGCTATTATTTTCCCAAATTATTATAGCTGATTTCCGTCTTACTTTCAATGAAGACTTGGTGAAGATTCAAAACGGGGGGCGCTGGCGGGGTCCCTGCCCTGCCCCTTTAAATTTCATCCAGCACCGCGTCTCCGATGATGTTGCCCAGTTCGATGTTCTTCTCGATCATGGGCCTGGAGACTTCATCCCACAGGATCCGGGATCCTTCGGCTGTTTTTTTCTGCCTGGCGATGGCCTGGGAGAGGCGGATGCCTTTTTCCCTCCAGTCACGGCCGCCGGAGGCATCGTTCTGCATGACCGGCTGTACATTGTCCAGGGCTTTGGCGAACCTGGCTTCCATGGTCTCTGCTTCCTCAAACTCGCGGAATAGTCCCAGCAGTTCGTCCCGCTGATCATCGGGCAGCAATCCAAAGATCCGCTGGGCAGCCTTTGCTTCCCGCTCCTTCTGGGTCTTGAGTCCTTCCGTGTCGTAGGCGTAGGTGTCCCCCGCGTCGATCTCGACGATATCGTGGATCAGGAGCATGGTCATCACCTTGAGCAGGTCGACCTCCTCGTTGGCGTACTCCCGGAGAATGACCGCCATCAGAGCCATGTGCCAGGCGTGCTCCGCGTCGTTCTCCCTCCGGTTTCCCGAGCAAAGGTAGGTCTGGCGAAAGACCTCTTTCTCCTTATCGATCTCCCTGCAGAAATCCATCTGCCTCTTTAACCTGTCTCTGTCTATCGTCATGATCCTCTCCTCTTCTTTATCTTCCGCGTCTGACCCGTCTATTATATGCAAGAGCAAAAGACAATTCAACTTTTGCGGTCACTTGCCCTTGCGCCCGGCATGCGGCGGGTGTAAGGTATTTTTATGAGGAGCGAGAGAAACAAACTTTACTACGGATGGATCGTGTGCGGAGTCTGCACCCTGCTTTTGTTCATCACCATGGGCACCGCCTCCAACGGCCTGTCTGTTTTCATGCCATATATAATGAAAGATTACGATCTGACCGGGGCCCAGACTTCGTCCCTGGTCACCCTCCGCTGCGCCTTCGCCTTCATCGCCATGCTGCTGATCGGCAAGTACTACGACAAGGTGGGCTACCGGATCGGAACGGGCCTGGCGGCTCTGTGCTGCTGCAGCGCCTACGTGATCTACGGATTTTCTTCCAGCTACCTGCAGTTCTGCGTCGGGGCCTCCATGGCCGGCATCAGCTACGGCCTTGGCAGCATGATCCCGGCGGCGATCCTGATGAACCGCTGGTTCGTCCGTCACCGGGCCCTGGCCATCGGCATCTGCGGGGCCGGCTCCAGTCTGGCCATCATCCTCCTGCCCTCGGTCCTGACCTCTCTGATCCTGGACTATTCCCTTCGGACGGCCTTCTTCTTCACCGCGGCCTATGCCCTGGCCGCGGCCATCATCGTCTTCCTTCTGATCCGGGAAAAGCCCTCGGACAAAGGTCTGGAGCCTCTCGGCTGGGCGGAGGCGACGGCGGAATACCGGGCCCGTGATCCCCAATCAAAAAAAGCCGGCGCCAGCTGGGAGCCCCGGGTCCTTTCCCGCAAAGGCTGGGTCCTCATGGGTCTGGTCAGCGTGATCATGGGCGCCCTGTCCAATCCGGGCTTCGTCCATCTGACCGTCCTGTTCACCAGCGAGGGTTTCACTCCGATGACGGTCGCCCTGCTGGTCAGTGTCTGCGGTATCGCCATGACCGCCTTCAAAGTGATCTGCGGGGAAGCCGCGGATGTGATGGGCAGTTTCCGGGCATCCGCTCTTTTCCTTGGCCTCTTCGGCCTGGGCAACCTGCTCTGCTGCACGGCCTTCACCGGCAGCGTTCCCCTTGCCATGGCCGCGGCGGTGGTCTTCGGCATCGGCTGTCCCATCTCGACTGTAGGCATTCCGGTCTGGGCCGGCGATCTTGTCTCCGAGGAGCATTACAGTGAGACGGTCCGCAGGCTGCAGCTGATCTACGCTGCCGGCGCCATGGTCTTCGCTACCATGCCCGGCTTTCTGGCCGACCTGCTTGGCAGCTATGTTCCTGTCTACGGGATCCTGGCCGCCATGGCCTGCGCAGCCTTTGTCTGTCTTGCCGCGGCTTACCGGGAAAGGCGGTAGGGGTCAGGCTTCGCCCAGCCTTTGCGCGGAAAATCACTCGATGAAGCCCATGCCGCGGAGGAGGCGGTCCAGTTCCAGCAGATCGATGCTGCCGTCCTCGTAGTCGAAACTGAAAATCATGTCCCGAAAGGGGAGGTAATCTTCCGCCATGTACTCGCTGATCTTGCGGATGTTTCTCTGATAGTAGGTCGGATCTTTCATGAGACCCAGGTGCTCCCACAGAAAAATGCGGCTGTCGGACTGGCGGAGCAGGGTGAAATCCGGATAACGCCAGTGATCGTCCAGCTGGACCGGCAGTTCGTATACGAAAGGAACGCCGTGTGACTTAAGGTACTCATAGATGACCAGCTCTGATTTGGAACGCACGCAGATCCCGTCGCTGGTCCGATGGATCCTCTCCTCCGGCCGGTAATCGGTGTTCCCGTTGTGCTCCGTCTTCCATATGGCGGCGATCTCACTGACTTTCTCTCTTGAAAGGAGCGGCGCCGCTTTCTGGACCGGCCGCTGACCTGCCGAAGACATGCTCATGTTGTCCGGCATCAGATCGGCGATCTCTGTGTACCGGCTCTCCAGCTGCTGCAGTAGCAGCAGGTTTTCTTCCAGCTTTTTGACGGACCACTGCAGCCGCTTCTTATCTTTTAGTCCCTGAATGATCCCTTCCTTCTTCTTGTTGAGATAAAATTCCCTTCCATCGACCCTCTGGTAGGGGCGCTTTGCGCCGTGACCTTTCTTCCAGTAGAGCACACCCTTCGGCAGTTTCCCGATTTCCTTAAGCAACTGTTTATGAAGCGATCTGGCAAGCCGTACTTCTATGCGGATCTCTTTTCTGGTCAGCATTTTCTGATCCTCCTTTCGCAGGATCAGTTTATTCCAGATTTTACCAGCCGTCAATATGCGGTTTTTCTCTCTTTTTCATCGAAATCACCTCATTGTGCGAAAAGCTCGATGAGGGTCTGGATCAGCATTCTTTTGTGTTCAGCACTTTCATCGAAACCTGCCGCTTTTGAGGGAGGGGCTCGATGAAAAAATTTCAGCGGAGCCGCCTGCAGCGGCGAGTACTCATGCAAAGGCTGGCGAAACGCGACGGAATCGGCTTATTATAGGATCCCCCATCCACGCATTTCATCGAAGCATCCCCTTGGATCAAGGGCCTTTCGATGAAAGCAGAAATCCGATCAACGCCCGGGATCCTGTTTTCATCGAACTATTCTCATTGCTTGTGATTTCGATGAAACGGGAGAAAAAATCACGATCAGCCAGGTAAGGCGGACTCTGCGGATCTGACAAAACAGATCAAACGCCTGAGATCTGCCATCCGCGGGAAGATCTACTCCGCGTCCTTGAGCGCGTCGGTCATGGGGATGCGCCGGATGCGGCGCATGAGGATGAGATTGACCAGGCCGTAGCAGGCAATGCCGGTCGCAACGAGCACCGGCACGCCCCAGGGGGCCGCATAGAAGGTGAGCCAGCCGCTGAAGGACTGCATCATCGTATAGTAGATCCCCCGGATCAGCCGCAGACCCAGAACTCCCGACAGGATCAGCGAGATCAGGACAACGATCCCGGTCGCCCGGTTGTAAAGGCGGCCGGCTTCCCGGTTGGTGTAACCCAGGATCTTGAGCATGGAGATGGAGTAGGCATTGCGCTCGGTGACCAGTTTGGCCAGAAGATAGACCATCAGGATAAACAGGATGATCGAAAACCCCAGAAACAGACGGAAGGCGCCGCCCATGGAATCCTCCAGCTGATTTGATGTTGTGAGCAAGT
>ODAI012642301.1_pt1 | contig 22325 bp, 19 predicted proteins | sample 1539321 | NCBI WGS metagenome assembly ODAI01 (sample SAMN02144231, study PRJEB22623) | gut metagenome | biome: sheep rumen | host: Ovis aries | place: New Zealand | reverse complement strand
AGAATATCGAGGTTATGATTCTTCAGGTATAGCATATATGAAGGATGATAACATAAACATTATTAAAAAAGAAGGACCTATAGTTAATTTGGATAGTTGTCTAGATTATAATGAAGATATTGATATTGCAATATCACATACAAGATGGGCAACACATGGGGTAGCAAATGATATTAATGCTCATCCTCATAGACAAGGAAAAATAACTCTTGTCCATAATGGAATAATCGAAAATTATAATGAATTAAAGAAAGAATTAATAAGCAAAGGGTATACTTTTAATAGTGATACTGATACCGAAGTAGCTTCGGCTTATTTGGATTATATATATAATAAAACAGGTAATATGTTAGGTAGTCTATCAGAACTAACAAATATTTTAAAGGGAAGTTATGCTTTTAATATTATTTGTGATGATGAACCAGAAGTAATATATGGAATAAGAAAAGACAGCCCATTAATTGTCGGATTAGGAGATAACGAAAACATTTTAGCTAGTGATATACCTGCGGTACTTCATATTACGAATAAATATGTTTTATTAGATAATTATGATATTGTAAAATTAACTAATGATAAGGTATTGTTCTATAACAAAAATTTAGAAGAAATAAAAAAAGAAGTAAAAGAGTTTAATTTTGATAAAGAATCTATTAGTAAAAATGGTTATGATCATTTTATGTTAAAAGAAATAAATGAAGAAGCTGATGTAGTTAAAAAACATTTAAATCTATATACAGAAAATGAAAAGGTAAAAGATATCTTTGATTTAAGCAAATATAAAAGTATTGATATTGTAGCCTGTGGTTCAGCCTCTTTTGCAGGTCAAATAGGTAAATATTATATTGAAAAATTTAAAAATATTAAAGTAAATGTTTATTATGCATCAGAGTATAGATATCAAAAGAATTTCTTTGATAAAGACACTTTAGTATTATTAATATCTCAGTCAGGAGAAACTGCGGATACATTAGCGGCTCTTAAACTAGCAAAAGAAAATAATATCGATACATTATCAATTGTAAATAGAAAAGATTCCTCTATTGCTAGAGAATCAAAGTATGTTATATACACTGAAGCAGGTATCGAAATAGCGGTAGCTACGACTAAGGCATATTTATCACAAATAATTGTTTTATTATTAATGGCTGTAAAAGATACTAAGTATGAAGAAAAGGCTATTAATGATTTAAAATTACTACCTAATCTAATAACAAAATATATAAATGAATATGATTATCAAAGTATAGCTAAAATAGTATCTGAAAAAGAACATGTCTTCTATTTAGGAAGAGGAATAGATTATTATTTAGCTATGGAAGGTAGTTTAAAACTAAAAGAAATATCATATATTCATAGTGAAGCTTTTCAAGCAGGAGAATTAAAACATGGTAGTATTTCTTTAATAGATAAAGATTTTGGAGTAATATCTATTGTAACCGATAAAACAATTAGTGATAAAACAATAAGTAATTTAAAAGAAGTATCATCTCGTGGTGCTAAAGTAATAGCTATAACTAATATAAAGGAAGACTTCTATGACTATAGTATTGAAATAGATGACTATGACGAAATATTAAATCCACTATTAGTAATAGTACCAATGCAAATGCTTGCTTATAATGTAGCTAAACTAAAAGGTTGTGACATTGATAAACCAAGAAATTTAGCTAAATCAGTAACTGTAGAATAATTATTTATAATTAACCTAATTATCTTATTATATTATTGGTAATTAGGTTAACTTTATTTATTGACTTTTATATAAGTTTATATTATTATATAGGTACTTATTTAATGAGGAGGAATTATTATGAGTGATTTAGTACAAAATAAATATGATAGAAATAATACATTTAGCTTTGATTTAACAGATAGTTTTGATTTTCTTCATGGTCGTCTTCGTTCTCCATATTGTCCTGTAGTTTTAGCTAATGAACATTTAGATAATACGTCTGTTGCTAATTCATGCTACACACCTGTACTATTATTAACGTATTGGGACCTTAAAGTCTGCCAGGATTTATTTGAAATATTATCTGATGAAGAAGTTAATGGATTAGATATAGAACAAAGTTTTAGAAATAATGATAAAATGATTGCTCATTGTCATATTAATGGTGAACAATTAGAAATTGATGAGGGATTTATCACTCGTTTACGTGATATTAAAAATAGTATTGGTAGAGTTATGACTCGTGATGAAATACAAAATGTATTATATAGTTATATTGCAAGTACTAAAAAAGGTATTAGCAAAACAAGAAAACTTTAGTAATAGATGATTGAGATGGTAATTTAATTATGGAAAATTTATCTGAATTAATTGAAAAGCAAAAAAGAATATTTGAAAGAGAAAATACTTTTAATAATGGGCATTCATCTAAAGACACATATAATAGTTAAAGTGGTGACTCTTATTACGCAAATGCAAATTGGTTTGGTAATTTGGAATCTTTAAAAGCACCTGAAGGATTAAGAAAAAGTAATGATGATGAATTTCTATTAAAAATTAAAAGACTAAAATAAAAGAATTATAATTATTATATTGATAATAAAGTGAAATTTTAATATGTCTAGTGCTGTAATTAAATGTTGGAAAATTCTAAGTAGTAATAGTATATTTGGAATTGAAGATAAACCACTTTTAGTAAAAAAAGAAAAAGAATAAAACATAGATTAAGGAAAAGAAAATAATAGGAGGTAATTATGCCAAAATTTGAATAACCAATATATGGTTATTGTTTTAATGCTGCTGAGCAAGTTCCATTTAAAGTGCGTAATAACGGAGATCATTTATTTACCTTAAAAGGGTCATGTTATGATCCGATTGAAAAAAGGCCAAATAGGAATAAACTTGAAAATCAGTCACAAGAAAACAATAATAGTAATACCCATAGTGGATTAAATATTGACTTAGAACTGATAATAGATGATAGTGAACTAATATCCGTTCTTACAGATGACGAAAAAGAAGTATTAAGGCGTAGAGTATTAGAAAGAAAAAGATAGAATAACATTAGAATAAAAAAATCTAACGGCTTCTTATAGTAGAAGAGTTTCCGCGGATTAACTTGTTAATCCGTTAGCGATAGCGGTTATACAAATAAAATAATAAAAAGTAATTGACAAAGAATTAATAATATACTACAATTAAGTAGACATTTACGATTAGTTTAATTTGAATCATCTAAGATGAAGCTACATTAATTGTAGTTTTTTCATCGTGTAAGGAGGTATTAAGTTAGATGAAAATTGAAAGAGAAGAATTTGAAAGAGAAAGAAATTATCTTAATAAGACAGTTAGTCTTATTAGAAAGAAGATTTCATCTTTGGGACAAGAGCTTTATGATGATGATGAAAAAGTACTTGAGTTTAAGAAATTTATTTGGGATTCTCATACTGAGATGGATCCTAGTGAAATGCGCACAATGATGGCTGAATCAGACTTACAAGTATCTATTATGCAATCTAAAGGTAATTATTTACAAAAGTTATTTAGAGTCCAAAATAAGCCTTATTTTGGTATGATTAGATTTAAAGAAGATGATGAAGAATCAGATATTTATATTGGTATTACGCATGTTGAAGATAATCTTGATTATTATGTTCATGACTGGAGAAGTCCAATATGTAGTATGTTCTATGATTATGAGACAGGTTTAGCTAGTTATGAAGCTCCTGGTGGAAGAATAGAGGGAGAAATAACAAGAAAGAGACAATATATTATAGAAAATGGTGAACTTAAAAATATCTTTGACAATGATTTAAATATTAGTGATAGTCTACTTCAAGAAGTACTAGCAGAAGAATCATCAGATAAAATGAAGAATATTGTTAATACGATTCAAGAGGAACAAAATAAAGTAATTAGAAATACGGAAGATAAAAATTTAATCGTTGAAGGAATAGCTGGTTCTGGTAAAACTAGTGTTGCTCTTCATAGAATAGCTTTTCTATTATATCGAATACCTAATCTAAATTCTAATAATGTAGTTGTCTTTACTCCTAATAAAGTCTTTTCTGAATACATATCTAATGTGCTTCCTGAACTAGGAGAAGATAATACTTATAGTATGACTTTTTATGATTTACTTTGTCAAAATATTAATGAATATAAAAATATTGAAAACTTTACAGACTTTATATCAAGGTATTATAAGAAGAATATATCTAGTTTTGATTTAATTAAATATAAACAATCTGATGAAATAATTAATGATTTAGATAATTATGTTAAAGATATTATAAGTAATATTAGATTTACTAAGAATTTAGAATTTGATGATTTTATTGAAGTATCTACTGAGGAACTTAATAATATGCTTACTCATAAATATGATAGATATCCTTTATTTGAAAGAGTAACAGAAATAGCTAAGAAGATAACAGAAAATAATTATAATGGTAATATGAAGAATTATAAAAGTATTGAGAAAGTGCTTAAAGATAATTTAAATATTAAATTAGATTTAAAAGATATTTTTAATAATTTCTTTAATAGTAAATATTCTAAATATAATGATAATATTAAAGATAATTATTTATATTATGAAGATGCTTGTTTATTCTTATATTTAAAAAGTTTATTAGTAGGATTTAATACTAATCATATTATTAAAGAAGTAGTAATAGATGAAGCCCAAGATTATAATAAACTACAATATTTAATTATTAAGAGAACATTTAAGACTTCTAACTACACGATATTAGGAGATACTAATCAGACAATTAATCCTTACTATAAATACGATTCTTTAGAAGAACTTACAAGTATCTTTGATAGTTCTAAATATATTACGCTTACTAAGACTTATCGTTCTACTTATAAGATAATTGAATATACAAATAAGATATTAGGACTTAGTCATAGTACTGCGATTAGAAATAATAAAGCAAGTGATATTTTATTTAGAAAAGGATGTAATAAAATAGACTTTATAAATGATATTACTAATTTAAAGAGTACTTCTAAAAGTATTGCTATTATTACAAAAGATGATGAAGAAGCAGAAAAGATATATAACTTACTAAAAGAAGATACGGATATTATGCTAATAGATGGATATAGTCATATTAAAAGAGACTTAGTAGTGGTCCCTTCTTATATTGCTAAGGGATTAGAATTTGATTCAGTAATAGTATATAATGATGAGAATAATAAGTATAAGGAAAATGAAAAATATTTATTCTATGTAGCTTGTACGAGAGCTCAGCATAATTTAATTATTTACAATGGAGAAGAGTAACATCTTCTTCTTTTTATTACTTTACATATAATTTGACATCCAATTGTATCAAAATGATTGTTTTTTAAAAAAGTTTGTCAAAATCTTACAATTTTTAAAATAATAATTATATATATATTTAGAGAGGAATAATACTTCTCTTTTATTATATGGAGGTGTATTGATATGACTTAGTATTTGTTAAAAAAGAATAATAATGGGTATAAATATTATAGAAGGAGGAAACATGAAACAGAAATATTTAGAAGAAACAAAAGATGAATTTATATATTTAACTAATGATGTATTATTTAAATCAGTAATGATGAGAAACAAAAATATACTAAGAAGATTTTTAGTAGAACTACTTAATTTAAAAGTAGATGATAGTGATAAAATAGTATTTTTAAATAAGGAATTAATTAAAGATCATATTAAGGAAAAGGGAGGAACAGTTGATATATATGTTAAGATAGGAGATAAATATTTTATTGATATTGAGATGAATAAGAGTAGTTTTAGTACTGTTAAAATAAGAAATTATTTATATGTAGAAAAATTACACTCATTAATGCTTGAAGAAGGAGATGAATATAAAGCATTAAAAGCTAATAATTTATATCAGTTAAATTTAAATGCTAATGAGAGTAAGAAGATTATCCCATTTGATAATATGACAGAGATAAGTACAATTACGGGAATAAAGACAATGGAGTGCATTCAAAGGTATTCCGTAAATCTTGCATATTATGATGAAATGTATTATAATGAAGTAGAAGAAATGAGCTTTTCAGAGATATTTATGGCTGGACTTATGAGTAAGAATTATAATGAATTATATGAAAGAATGAGTATAATCTTTTCTCCTGAAGAGCTTAATAAATTTATGGGAGATGTAATAAATATGGGGAAGAAATATTTTAGTATACATGCATGGGAAAAAGAAAAACTAGATGCTCTTGTTCAAGATAATATTAGAGAAGAAGCAATTGAAGAAGGTCGAGCAGAAGGAATTGAAACTAACAAAATAGAAATGATACAGAATATGCTTAAAGAGAAATACGAATATCAATCTATTTCCAAAATATCTGGAAAAACAGTTGAGGAAATAAAAAAAATAGATGAAAAGATGAAAGCGGAGGATTAATCCTCTTTTTCTTTATCCCTTATAAATAAAGGATTTATAAATTTGTGTTTGACATTATATTCCATTTGTGATACGATATTGAACGTCCGCTAAAAAGAGGTGTGAAGTGAAAAAACATAAATTAGAAGTTGCAGCGTTAACTCTTTTATTAGGAGTATTATGTTACGCATTTTATGATAGCAACATTAGAGGATATGAGGAAAATATTGATTTAAGTAGTGAATTACTTTCTATGAGTGAAATTAAAGATAAAAGTGAATTCACTATGGAATTATTATCATTACCAATACCTGAAGAGAATAGGCAGTTAAAAACATTAAAAGAATTAGAAGAAGAAACTAATGATAAAGGTGAAGAGGAAGTTTTAGAAACTACAGAAGAAGAAACTAATATTGAAGAGACTACTGAAAAAGAAGCGGAAGTAACTGAAGAAGAACCAGTAGTAGAGTCAGTAAGTTATGTTCCAACATACAGTTATATACCTGACTATAATGAAGATTTAGCTACACAAATAGTAAATTATGCTCTTCAGTTTGTCGGGGGTCCATATGTATATGGTGGTAACTCTTTAACAAATGGAACAGATTGTTCTGGTTTTACTAAACTAGTATTTGCTAATTTTGGTATTAACTTAGAAAGAGTAGCTTCATCCCAAATATATAATGGTGTAAGTGTAGGACTATCTAATATTCAGCCTGGCGATATTGTTTTATCTGGTTATGATGGAAGTATATGTCATTCTTCTTTATACATTGGAAATGGTCAACTTGTACATGCCCTTAACTCAAATGTTGGTATCGTAGTAACGGACTTATATATTATGCCAATCATCGATGTGAGACGTGTAATTTGACAAAACGGAGGGATTCTGCTATAATAGGGGTCGTCTTTTGTGAAAAAGGCGGAAAGAAGTGAATTATTATGAAACCGAAAACTCTAATTAGAGTTATGGCTTCTGTATTAACTTTAGGATTAGTATTTGGTGGTATTTATTATCATAGATTAGCAAATAAAGAATTAATTGTCTATGTACCATCATTATTAGAAGAATCAGAAATAAATGTAGAAAACAATATAGTTGAAGAAACAAAAGAAACTGAAGTAATTGAAGAAGTACCCTCAAGAATAGAAGTATATGATGGCTTGACTATGGAAGAACTTATAGACAAGTTAAATAGAACCTTATCTTCTGACTTAACTAATATGGGATATGCTTATGCTAATTATGCAATAGAACTTGGCGTAGACCCATATCTAGCAGTGGCTATTTCAATGCATGAAACAGGATGCAAATGGAACTGTTCTTATTTGGCTAAAGTATGTAATAATATTGGTGGTCAAAAAGGATCTGGTTGTGGTGATTATGCTGCTTTTGATACTTTAGAGGATGGTATTTATGCTTTTATTTCCAATATTAAAAGAAATTATGTTGATTATGGTTTATATACTGCTGATGAAATGAATCCTAAATATGCTGAAGACCCAACGTGGTCTTCAAAAGTAAATAAATATATTGAAGAAATTAGAAATAACTAAGAGGAATTATTCCCAGGATAAACGCATGAGTTTTTGAACTTATGTGTTTTTTAATTGTTTAAGTGTTTCTACATCAAGTAATTTAAAGACATTTTCTATTTCATTTTCAAAATCAAAAGCTAGGTTTGTTCTTATTAAATTTAAACTTATTTTATAATAGGTTTGTACAAATTTTAATATTGCTAAGGCTATTCTTCTTATAATACCAAGATTTTTTGCTCCATTCTTTTCAAGTGTCTTGTTTTTGTCTTCTTTAAATACAATATCCAAAGGTGCATGTAGATTATTTTCAACACCCTATTCGTTTCTAACACATTTAGAAAACAATTCTATATCATTTGAGAAACTTATTATATAATATCTGTCTTCAACTATTGTTTTATCATTTTTTTCAGTTATATTTCTTGCTAATCCTATTGATTTTATACCTTTCCATTTGTTTCTAGTACTCATCCAACTAATTTCATCACTCATATAATATTCTCTTGTTATTAATGCATTATGTTCTTTTTCTGTTTTCTTTAAATAATTCTTACTTTTTACTTCTTCAAGTATTTGTTTGTCTTTGAAATATTCTCGTATTTCTTCTAATGTAAGTTCTTGATTTTCTTTAACTGGTATAACGTAATCAGCTTTGCCATCTATGATACATTCTATTGTTTTCTTCTGAGTATTTAATGCATCAGCGACTACTATGCAATCTTTTAAATTTAACTTTTTTAATAATTCAGGCCCTGTTGGTATTTCATTTGTTTTTTTATCAATAAAATCTTGAATCAAACTAATTCCATAATTTGTTGAATATACACTCATTGTGTTTACTGGCTTTATTTTTTCTGAAGATTCTTCACTTCTTGATGAACCATTAGTTGTTTTTCCATCCATACTTAAAATATCTCTTTCTTCGCTGTTTGAAATTTGATCTATTTTAGTTATAAGATAATTTATCGCATCCGCATATAAAGTTTGAGGATCGAGTATTGATACTACTCGCTGTATAGTATCATGTGATGGAATACCATTTGGTAATTCTAAATACTTTCGTAGCCAAGTTTCTTTCTTCTTCGCAAACATTTCTATTTCTGTCCATTCATTACACTTAGCTAATATAGCAAATAAAGTTATTAATATTATATCTTCCATTTTGTGCCTTACATTTGGTTTGAATCTAGTATCTTCTTGCTTTTTTATTATTGTTATCATATCAGTTATCCCTTCATTACTTAAATTATTAAAGTCTATATCTATTTCCGAAAACATATTACTTATCTCAATTAATTTACTACTTCTTTTACTCATTTCTTTTTATCCTTTTTTCTTTATTCTTTATTATACAATAAAAAACACATAAGTTCAAAAACTCATGCGTTTATCCTGGAATTATTCCTCTTTTTTCTTTACATATAATTATTTTTATATTATAATTATTATAGTAAATACTTAGGAGGAAGCAGTGGATAAGGATAGTATAATAAACAATATAGAAGAATATATTAGGATTCTCAATAGTAATTTTAGTAGTAAAAAAAAGAAGATGATGATATTAGATAAATTATTTGATGGCAATTATGATTATATCAATGATCTTGGTACTTATCAGCTTTTATTTAAAAATTTAAATAATAAGGCTACTCTTAATTTAATAGGAGACTATTATGCTGATAGAATATTAGATTTAGATTCTTTTTTCGGTAATCCAATAATATTCTTTATTAAAATGAATATTGTAACAGATACTTTTATTGAAGCAGTCTTAAATAAAGATATCAGTTATGGTTTGATGCTTTTACTCAGAATATGTAATGGCAAAGGTAATGCAAATGATATTTTATACAAGTTTTCAAATTATGCTAGTAAAAAATTAAAAATAGGTATTAAGATAAAGAAATCTAAGAGTATAAATGAAGATTTTCTTTCAGATGAAGTTATTAAGTTTTTAGTAGAAAATATACCTAATAATAGATTAATAGACTATCTGACAAACAGGAACATTCCAAAAAAGGTTAAAGATTACCTTATGAAAATGCGAAAAGATGATATAGAGGAAATATTAAGTAAGCGCATGTATCCTTTTTATGATGGAGATTGCCCTGATGAAATACAAGATAAACTTATTATGCGTATTCCCTCTGATGACTTGTTAGGATTTCTTTCAGATGACACTGTAAGTACTAAATTAAAAGATAGGGTATTTGAACTCAGAAAAGAAGATGTTTTAAAGGTAAAGATAGGCGACGAAGATATTTTTAATTTGGGTTTTGATGGAAAGTACTTTGACTATTTACTTAGTAATAAAAAAGGAGATTATATATTTCGCCTTCTTATATATCCATATTTAAGTAATGATAAAAAGAAAATTATTTTAAGAAGCAAGGGCGAAGAATTAAAAAAATACTTTTATAGAAATTTAGATTATGTATCTAGCTGTGAATTAGCTCAGGATTTGCACCGCGATAAAATATGGCAAGATGAAGAAAACAAAGAATTACAAAAGTATTTGCTAGAACTTATAGAAATAAATGGAATTATGTATAATAATAAACTTGATGACATTGATAAATTAGATAAAATTTTGACATATGATGATGAACAAGTAATAGGAATTTTACTTAGATACTATGCTCACCCTGAGTATAGATATCTACTTAAAGAAATATATCTAAGGAGAAAAGAGGCCTTTAATAATTATTTTAGAAACAATTCAAAAGATATTATAATTTTGAAGAATTTAGGAGTTAAATTAGATGATATAAAAGGTATTTTAGAAGATGTTCCATGCCTTCCTATATTTATTAGTGCATTACATGAAAATCCTGGAGTATGGTATGATATTGATAAATCAAATTTTATTGATGATATATTATCTTTTATTTACATGAATAATAATAATAGAAGTATAATTAATGAGTATTTAGGAAACAACCCTGAAGAATACCTTTATTTGGCTGATAAAAATAATGAAACCCTTAATTTATTATTAAATAATCTAAGTGAAAAAAATGTAATATTTTTGTTGTTTGAAATGCCTGAAGAAAATTTTATTAAGCCCATAATATTTGAAATAAAAAAGGATTATGTTATTAAATATTTGAATGAAAATCCAAATGATATTCTTCATGTTACTTTCTTCGTGGATGCAAATACCTTTATGAATGAATTATTACCTAATTTGAATGATATTGCAGTTATAAATCTTCTTTGCAATAAGAAAATAATATCTGACGAATTATATAAAGATGATAAATTGGCTAGATTATTTAAACTTTTATTTGAAGACAGAAAAAATAAAATTTTTGAATATTTAGATAATAACAATATGAGTTATGATTTCCTACTTTATTATGATTTGTCATCAAATGATATAACGAATATTCTTGCTAAAATAACTGATGAAAGATTAATAAATATTTTTGTTAAGTTTGGAAAGAGAATATTTAATTTAAAAGAAGATACTCTAAATGTAATATATCGTAATAAAAAAGATCTTATTTTAAAAGAGTTTATAAATAATAATGATAGGTTTTCCTTCATACTGAATTTGGAAATTAGTGAAGAAGATTTTAATAATATAATCAATGAATTAGATAATGAAATTTTAAAGAAAATGATTAATGACAAAATTTATCCTTCTGAAGTTCAAAAGAAAGTTCTTGAACGACTTTTAATAAAGAATAACAGTAATTTTCATTTTGATGGCGGTTTAGTTGATGATATGTTTGCTGTATGGGATATAATGGTCACTAAAAAAAATGATACAATTATTATAAATAATTTTGAAAAAATAATAAAATTTATGGATAAATGTAATTTAAATTTTAGTAAAATGCTTCAGTATGAAGCAAATGTGGAATATGATTGGATTAAGGGAATATTGGATATAATTCAATCAGATAAAACAGATGTTTTTGCTATAATAAAAGAACATTTTTATAGTTTTTATTTTAACTTTGATGGCTCTGAAAGTGAAATTCTTTATTATGAAAGTTTTCTTTTACTAATTGAAAATTTTCAGAGATACCCTAATTTATGTTTAGATATTGCAGATAATATATTGGATTTAACTGCTGAAGAGAAAAACAAAATTTCCTTTTTATTTGGTAAGAAAGAAATATTTCCTATAGCTAAAACAAGTGAATTAAAAAATATAAATAATTTAATAAAAAATAAATATTTGTCAATTTTAAGTAATTTAGATGAAGTAGAATTAAGCACTATGAAGAATAGCATAAGTTTAATTATTTTTAATTCTGAGTTAAAAGAATTAGAAAGTTTTCTAAAAAGGTATGGTAGTAGGCAAGATTTTATTAAATTAAAATTTGATAATCGTAATAATGAAAAAATACTTGATTATATTGATGAAATATTAATATATATTTCTCTAATTGAGGATTTTGTTAATTGTAATAATATGGAATTGCTACAAGAAATGGCTAAAAATGTACTTAATAATTTTGATGAGATAATTGATATCAGTACTTTGTTTAATAGTTTAGAAAAGAAAATGAGAGAACTTTTTGAAATGGAGGCCAATATAAATTTAACAAATTTATATGATGAAAGAGTATATAATAATGCCTTAAACAAAGAGTTATCTAATAAGTATTTAGTAGATGTCTTAGACTTTAGAGATAAGCAATATCTATTTTATGAACATCAAATGAGTAATAGAGAAATAATTGAAGATTTAGTTAAAGGTAAATCTACAGGGAATAGTAATTTTATTTCTCTTATACCTATTAGTCATCGAAAAAATAATTATTATCTTTCTTGGAGTAATAAATTGAAATTAATTTATTGTGTAATAAATAAGGGTAGTTATATTATGAGTTCATTGCATAATATGAATTCTAATAGTTTTTTAAGAAAAAATAAAGCAAAAGTAGAAAATGTTTTTAGATATCAGCGTGGTATTTTGGAGACAAGTGATGCCGATGAATATAATAATTCTGAAACTTTATGCTATCGCGAAGGGCTAGTACCAATTGGTATAAATATAACTGGAGATGAAGATGAAAAACAATTAAATAAAATAATTAAAACTGCTAGAAAGTATGGATTAAAATTAATTCTTACCCAGGGGGCAAATAAAACTATTAGTAATCCTAAAAAAGATTACTACAGTAGTAAAAACTTGGATGTTAATAGATTAAATTTAGGGCAAATTAAAGAACTAAGGGACAAACTGAATATTTTATCTAATTTTAAACCTAAGAGTAATACTAGAAGGGTAGCAATACTAACGGACCCCCATGCTTTATTTGGACCTACTTTAGCTATTCTAGAAGATGCAAGAAGAAAAGGTATTACGGAAATATATTCATTAGGCGATAACATTGGTACTGGTCCTAATCCAGGAGAAGTAGTAGATCTACTTGAAAGTTATGGGGTAAAATCAGTTAAAGGTAATCATGAATTATATACACTATTAGGAACAGAATCATTTAAAAAGCATTTACATGGGGAAACTCTAAAAGAAGCAGAAGAAAATAGTGCTTGGACGAGATTACATTTAAACGATAGACAATTAGAAATAATAAGAAATTACCCTGATAAGATAGAATTAGAAATAAATGGTAAAAAAGTATTATTAACTCATTATATTAAAAATTTCAATACTAATAAAGCGATATTTAATAAAAAAGAATATGATAAAATATTCCAAGGTCATATTCATTTTAGTAAAGATGTAGGTAATATTAAAACTTTAAGAGGAGCAGGTATAGGTTCTAATTCTGATAATGGGGGTGCATATTACATTATACTAACCGAAAATGATGATAGTGGCTTCGATATTGAAGAAGTGAATGTGTCTTTTGACTCAAAAAGTTTATATCATGATATAAATGAAAGTGATTTATCAGAACATGATAAAAATAAAATAACTGGTTGGTCGGGTGCTAGTCGAAAGTAAGGAGAATAATATGAACGAAGAAGAAAAGAAAAAAGTAGATGTAGAAATAAAAGAATTTGAAAAACTAATTAATTATATTGATCCTGAAAATAAAGTATTTGATTGGAGTAAAAATATTATTAATGACGTAAAAAATGAAAATGTTTCTAATTCTAATATTGAACTAAATAATAATATCGCTAATTTAGAGGAATAATTCCTCTTTTTTCTTTACCATTATTTATTTTTATATTATAATTATTGTAGGTGTAAGATGAGTAGTAAAAAGAAAATATTTATAATTAGTATATCAGTATTAGGATTAGTAATTATATTATGGTGCATATATTATTTTTTCATAAGAGAAAAAGAAATAATACATAATGTATCTTTCTCTTTAACTGGTGAAGATAATATTACTATTGAAGTAGGAAGTGAATATGAAGATAGTGGTGCTACTTTAATGGTTGATAATATTGATAAAACTAATGATATTAAAATAGATTATAGTAAACTAGATACTAATGTACTAGGAGAATCTTTAATTAAATACTATTATTTATTAGATAATAAAGAATACTCAGTAACTAGAACTATTATAGTAGTGGATACTAGTAGTCCTGAGATTAAATTAAATGGAAGGGACTCTATTACGATATTAAAGGGAGAAGAATTTAATGAGCCTGGGTATATTGCTTTAGATAATTATGATGGGGATATTACTGATAAGGTAGAAGTAACATCTAATATTGATAATAAAGTAGTAGGAGAATATTCTATTACTTATAATGTAACTGATACCAGTAATAATAGTACTTCAGTAAGTAGAAAAGTAATAGTTAAAGAACCTAAAAAAGTAGTAGTGGTTACTAATACTGAAGAGAAGGAAGTTAAAAAGGAAGTTAAACCTATCGTACAAGAAAACTCGATTACTTATAATAAATTTACTAGTAGTGGCTTCTATATTGAAGGGGTTAAGACTAGTACTGATAATATTTATAAATTAATTTTATCTGGAGATAATGAATATTCTTTTGATTTAACTAGTACTGGTAATAATAAATATAAGGGTAGCATTGATTTATCCAATGTAGGTAATGGTACTTATAAATTATTAATTGATACAGGAGAAAAAGAAAACTTAATAAATAAATTAGATTTTATTGATAAAATAAAAAGAAGTAAGGTAGGAGATAAATTAGTTACTTTTAATTATGATAGTGATAGTATATCTATTAATATTGAAGATTTTTCATATCAATATGATATTTTAATCGATCCTGGTCATGGTGGTAATGATACGGGAGCAAGTAATGAATATATATATGAAAAAGAAATGAATTTAAAAGTATCTATGTATGAAAAGTGTAGATATGAAGAACATGGATATAGAGTATATATGACAAGAACATCTGATACTTATGGTAGTGGTATGGGAGACTCTAGTTTACCTAGATTACATAAAAGAGCTTATGAGATTGGATATAATGGCGTAGTATCGAAAGTGGTATATAGTAATCATCATAATGCTATTAGTAATAATTATTATAATGGTTATGAAATATTAGTACCAGCATCTCTATCTAATACAGAGTTATCTAATGAACTTAATATTATGAATAAATTTAATAGTATTTATCCTAATCTAGATAATCATTTAAGATTTTATGGAAGAGACTATGATACCGAAAAGAAATATAATATGACTACTGGTAATACTTATAGTTTTAAAGATAATTATGCTGTTAATAGAATTCCTCTTAAGTTATTTAATGTTAAGTCTGTTATATATGAAGGAAGTTATTTAACTAATAAAGAAGATTATAACTCGTATTGGAATAATAATAATTGGATAAAAGTTAGTGAAGCTAAGATAGAAACATATATAAACTATTTAGGTGGTACTTATAATAGTGATAATAGTAATTGTTTAAGTTAAGTACTTATTCCGCCTTAGGCGGGTCAAACTAATAAGTTTGTTTGATAACCTTCTAGTAGAGTAATCAATTATTAATATAAAATACTAGATATATAGATTATTATCATAACTAGTTATTGAAATTAAAAAAATTATATGATAAAATATTAGTGAAAAGAGGAGATGTTTTGATGCCAACATTATCAAGTTTTTATGGAATTGTAATTAAAATGTATTTTCAACAATCTGAACATAATCCACCACATTTTCATGCAATTTATGGTGAATTTATGGGTTCTATTGATATACAAACTGGTAAACTTATTGAAGGTGATTTACCAGATAGAGCATTGAAGCTAATTTTAGAATGGTTAGACATTCATAAAAATGAATTGATTGAAATGTGGAATACACAAGAATTTAAAAAGATTTCCCCTTTGTCATAAGGAGTGATGAATATGTTTTATAAAGTTAAGAATGTAAATCCACTTGATAATTATATTCTTGAAGTTATATTTGAAAATAATCAAAAGAAATATTATGATGTAAGTAAATTATTTGAAAAATGGCATGTATTTAATGACCTAAAAAATATAACTGGTTTATTTAAACAAGTAAAAGTTGATACTGGTGGATATGGTATTTATTGGAATGAAAATATAGATTTATCTTGCAATGAATTGTGGGAAAATGGTATAGAAAAAAGGAGATAATATGGAAGAAACTATTAATAAAACAGAAGAAAAAATGATGTTAACAATTGATTCATTAGAAAGTAAATTTACTAATGTAAGAGCAGGAAGAGCGAATCCTAATATGTTAGATGGTGTTATGGTAGAGTATTATGGAACTCCAACACCTTTAAAAAGCTTAGCTAATATATCAGTTCCTGAAGCTAGACAATTATCTATTAAACCATTTGATAGATCATGTTTAGGATCAATAGAAAAAGCAATATTTGAAGCTAATTTAGGAGTTACTCCGAATAATAATGGAGAAGTAGTATTTATCGTAGTGCCTCCTCTTACAGAAGATCGAAGAAAAGAACTTGTTAAACAAGTAAAAATGCTTGCGGAAGAAGCTAAGATAGCTCTTAGAAATATTAGACAAGATGCTAATAAAGATATAGAAAATCTTAAACTACCTGAAGATGAAGAAAAAAGAGGACAAGAAAGAGTACAAGAACTTATTAATGAATATAATAAGGTGGTAGAAGAAAAATTAAAAGATAAAGAAAAAGATTTAATGACTTTATAAGTGAAAATAGGTGAAAATAAGTATATGAGAATAGAAATAAATGAAGATAATATAGGATATGAAATTGTCACTAGCAGATATATAGATAATAATAAATTTCCACGTGTGTGGACTACAATGTTAGATGGAAATGGAATGAAGCAATTGACTGATATTCTTAATATTTATAAAGCAAAAGAACAATACGATAAATATCAAATAGGAGATATTATTAGAATAGATAAATCATCTCTTCCCTTTAAAATGGAAATTGCTCCTATGACAGATGAAGTTTTAGAAATTATTGCGTCTGAAAAAAGTTCATGGCCATATCAATTTTTGAGGCCACAATATAGAAGTGATCCGGAGTTATTAAAAAAGGTTCTAATTAATTTTCAACCGTATGAATATCATGGCCCACGTGAATTATATAATCCAATTAGTTATGCTTTACCTAGTGCTTTAACTGAGGAAAATATAGAATTAGCAGTTTCTAAAAGGTGGAGAACAAAATTCTTGGTAGATAGTAATGGTCAGATCTGTAAAAAAATAGTTTTAGATTACTTGAAGAGAAATTACCCTTTATCTAATATTAAATATGATAGAATAGAAAAAGAAAATTTTATTGGACCATATGATTTTGAAGATCTTCTTGCTGGGGTAAAAAAAATAAGATAGTTTATTATAATAAAACAATAATAAGGAAGTAGTAATATTAGAGATGTTTTAGAGAGAGTTAGTGATGGTGGAATACTAATAAGATATCTAATATGAATTCACCCTTTAGTTTTATCGGATAACCTACGTTAAAGGTATAAGAGTATAACTTATGTTATAAAGAAAGGTGGTACCGCGGATATAATTCGTCCTTTTATGGTACTATCTTTTTCTTTTGGAGTGTGATATATGGATTATTTACTTAGATATGTATCGATGGATACTTATAATAAAATAATTAAAGATAATAATGATTATATATTAGATTTACTTAAAGATAATTATGTTGATGTTAATCTTAATATTAAATATCTAATTAGTTATGGAGTATCTAATATTGATAAAATATTACCTAATATTATTAATGATTTAATACTAAGTCATAAAGATTTTGAAAAGAAAATAGAAGAGTATGAAAAGCATTTAACGAAAGAAGAAGTTATTATGTTAATAGAAAATATGTAGAAGGAGATAATTATGAATAAAGAAGAAATAATAAAATTAATTGAAGAAAAAACTTGTAATATTAGTACACTAGAAGAACTAAATAATTTAAAAGTAGAATTCTTAGGTAAAAAAGGAATTATTACGGAATATCAAGGTATGATTAAAGATATTCCTAATGAGGAAAAGAAAGAATTTGGTATGAAAGTAAATGAAGTAAGAACTTTATTTAATACTAAATATGAAGAAATTAAAAATAGATTAGAAACGGAATTAATTAATAAAAAATTAGAAGAAGAAGCTATTGATATAACACTACCTAGTACTAAAATTAATATTGGTAGTGCTAATATCTTAGAAAAGTTAATTGAAGAAATAGAAGAAGTATTTATGTCAATGGGATATGATGTCGTAGATGGGCCTGAGATAGAAGAAGATAAATATAATTTTGAAATGCTAAATATTCCTAAAGGACATCCTGCGAGAGATGCTCAAGATACTTTCTATATTGAAGGAGAAGAAATATTACTTAGAAGTCAGACTTCTCCTGTCCAAGTTAGAACGATGTTAGAAGGTAAAGGGGAAGTACCTATTAGAATGATATGTCCTGGTAAAACATATCGAAGAGATGATGATGATGCAACACATTCTCATCAATTTATGCAAATAGAAGGATTACTAGTAGATAAAGATATTTCTTTATCAGATTTAAAAGGTACAATGGAAGTTGTATTTAAAAGATTATTTGGTAAAGATGTAAAGGTTCGTTTTAGACCTAGTTATTATCAGTTTACGGAGCCTAGTGTTGAAGTAGATATTACTTGTAGTAGTTGTAAAGGTAAAGGATGTAGTATTTGTAAAAATACAGGATGGATTACTATTGCTGGAGCAGGTATGGTTCATCCTAATGTTCTTAGGATGAGTGGATATGATCCTGATATTTGGAGTGGCTTTGCTTTTGGTTTTGGAGCTGAAAGACTTGCTATGCTTAAATATAATATCGATGATTTAAGAGTATTTTATAATACTGATTTAAGAGTACTTAGAGATTTTGATAGGGAGGATGAAGAATAATGATAAGTTTAAATTGGGTTAGTGATTATATTGATATTAAAGATCAAAATCCTAAAGAACTAGCTACTAAAATAACCAAAGCAGGTATTAATGTTGAAAAAGTAATTACGCATCATATTGATAATTTAGTTATTGGTGAAGTACTAGAATGTAATCCTCATCCTGATTCTGATCACTTAAATGTATGTAAAGTTAATATTGGTAGTGATGTACTACAAATAGTATGTGGCGCCTCTAATGTAAGAGAAGGCATTAAAGTAATTGTAGCAAAAGTTGGTGCTATCTTGCCAGGAAACTTTGAAATTAAGAAAAGTAAAATAAGAGGAGTAGAATCTTATGGTATGATATGTGCTCTATTTGAACTTGGATTAGAAGAGAAAACAGAAGAAAACTATAATAGAGGAATTGAAGAATTACCTAGTGATGCTCCCGTAGGAGAAGATCCACTTAATTACTTAGGTCTAGATGATACTTTATATGAACTAGATATTCATAAACACAGGAATAATGACTGCTACTACCATATTGGATTTGCTTATGAGATAGCAGCTATTCTAAATCGAAAGGTAACTTTACCTAGCATAGAATTTAAGACAGTAAAAGATAAAATCGAAGATAATTTTAAATTAGAAGTTAATACTAATAAATGCACTTATTATATGGCTAGAGAGGTAAGAAATGTAAAGATAGGAGAAAGCCCTGAATTTATAAAGAAAAGACTAATTAATGCGGGTATGAGGCCTATTAATAATGTCGTAGATATTTCTAACTATGTAATGCTTGAGTTTGGTCAGCCTCTTCATTTCTTTGATAAAGATAAACTTGGTGATTCTATTGTCGTAAGAGATGCTAAAGATAATGAAAAAGTAATTACTTTAGATGGTAAAGAGAGAATATTATCTCATGATGATATTGTTATTACGGATGGCGAAAAACCAGTATGTATTGCCGGAGTTATGGGAGGAGAAAATACCGAAGTAGATGAAAATACGAAAAATATTTTAATTGAAGCTGCTATCTTTAATCCAGTTAGTATTAGATATACTTCAAGAAAACTAGGACTACCTTCGGAAGCATCAATTAGATATGGTAAAGGACTTAGTTATGAGTATACTGAGATGGCTAGTAAGAGAGCTTGTCATTTACTAGAAAAATATGCAGAAGCTGAAGTATTAGAGGGTTATGTACTTATCGATAAGGAAAATCATGAAGAAAAGAAATTATCTTTCTATCCAGAAGAAGTTGATAAATTACTTGGTATAACAATATCGGAAGAAGATATGAAATTAGAACTTGATAGACTTGATTTTCCTTATGAAATAGATAATCATAAATTTAATGTAACTGTACCAAGAAGAAGATTAGATATCGATCCTAATGTTAATGATATAGCAGAAGAAATAGGAAGGCTTTATGGCTACGATAATCTAAAAGGAACCCTTCCTAAAATAGAAATAAGAAGAGGTATATATAAAGGTGATGTTAAATATCGTAAGATTATATCTAAGAGACTTAGAAGTTTATCATTAAATGAAGTTAAAACATATACTTTAGTTAGCCCTGATATGGCTAAGATGTTTAATTATGAAAATAAAGAAAAAGTCGTACTACCAAATCCAATGAGTATGGATAAAAGCATAGTAAGAACTACTTTAATACCATCACTTATGAATGTATATGAATATAATAAATATCGTAATGTTAAGGATATATCAATATATGAAATAGCTAAAACATATGATAAAGAATATAATGAAACTACCAAAGTAAGTGGATTATTAAGCGGAGAATATACTACTAATACTTGGAGAGAAAATATTAAAATAGACTTTTATTTAGTAAAGGGTATAATTGAAAATGTTCTTGATTATATGGGATATAAAAATAGATATTCTTTTGTTAAAGGAAATATTAATGAATTACATCCTGGAGTACAAGCTAATATTATCTTAGATGGTAAATCTATTGGTATAATAGGTAAAATTCATCCTAATATTACGAAAGATGACATTTATATATTTGAATTTGATTTAAATAGTTTAATTGGTAAAAGTAGTAAACTTAAATATAAAGAAGGATATAAGTATCCTAGCATTAGTAAAGATATGGCTTTTATAATTGATAAAAAAATAGAAGCTGGAGATATTATTAAAACGATTAAGAAAGCCTCTGGTAATATATTAAAAGAAGTAAATGTCTTTGATATATATATGGGTAATAATATTGATAATGATAAGAAGAGTATTGCTTTTAATCTTTTATATAATGGTGATACTAAAACATTAACTGATGATGAAGTAATGGAATTATTTAATAAGGCTATTAAAGAAGTAGAAAATAAATATAATGCTATACTTAGAAATAATTAAGATTCTCTATTGAGAGTCTTTTTTGTATGTGCTTTTAGTGTTTGCTTTACATTAAATTTGACATACAAGTGTATCAAAATAAATAATTTTTCAAGAAATTTATCAAATTTTTACAAAAATAGGTACCTTTTGACTGATATTACTATGAGGAGGTACATATATGAAATGAAACTAATTAACATAAAGAATAATATATGGGTTCAATTTGTGATAGAAAGAAGGAATTTATGATAAAAGAAAAAATAAGTTTAAATTATCTAAATGAATTAGATAAGAGAATGGAGTTTATTCCCCTAACCAGAGACTTTATGTTTAAATCTGTTATGCAAAAAAATGTTAATATCTTAGAAAAATTTCTTGTTGATTTAATGAATTTAAAAATAGATAAAGATGAATCTATTGTCTTTTTAGACAAGGAATTAATTAAAGGAAATATTAAAGAAAAAGGAAGAGTTGTCGATATTAAAGTAAAGTTTGGCAGTAAATATTTAATTCAAATTGAAGTAAATAGAAAAAAATATCAAACGGTAAAAATAAGAAATGATTTATATTTAGAAAGAATAGATACTTTAAGAGTAGAAGTTAATGATAATTATATTAAAGACTTTGATACAGAATATTTATATCAATTAAATCTAAATGCTAGTGATGAAGAAGATAAAGATATTGGTTTATCTAGCATAGTATTATATGATCGAATCAATAAGGTAATCACCTCTGATAGAATAGAAAAGTATTCAGCAAAGCTTGCATATTTTTATGACTT
>ODAI013293571.1_pt1 | contig 22329 bp, 24 predicted proteins | sample 1539321 | NCBI WGS metagenome assembly ODAI01 (sample SAMN02144231, study PRJEB22623) | gut metagenome | biome: sheep rumen | host: Ovis aries | place: New Zealand | reverse complement strand
GGCAGGGAAGGGCGGAACGTGTTGGCCGCCTCAACCCCCGGACCCTACGATGCCATCCTCAAGGATATCAAGATGCCGGTGATGGACGGCTATGAAGCCGCAAGAGCCATCCGCAGACTGGAGAATCCGGAACTGGCTCAGATCCCGATCCTGGCGATGACGGCGAACGCCTTCCCGGAAGATGTCCGGGCGGCCCTGGATGCGGGGATGCAGGCGCATATTGCCAAGCCTGTCGATATCGTGCAACTGATGCGCGAGCTGAAAAAGGTTCTGGACTGACAGACTGCGGCACAGAATGTACTGCCGCCTGCGGTGCTGATACCTGGCCAGATCCGGAATATGCCGGACTGGCGTATTGTATATGTTATATGTAAAACAGAATAAGCCTTCTCTGTCCGCTGAGCGCGGAACACGGAATCGGGTGTAATGCCCGGCGAGTCGGTCACTGTGAAGCCCGTATACAGGCGGGATAAGTCAGATACGTGGGAGAAGGCTTCGCTTCTGCCGAAACCGGAAGTATGCAGTCAGATGCTCTGCGCATCTGCTTTAGGCATACCCGGGTGGGTATGCCTTTTGTATTTGGAGGAAGACAAGATGGTCCACTTTGTAGGCGCCGGGCCGGGTGCGGAGGATCTCATCACGCAGCGGGGAGCAAAGCTTCTTGGGGAAGCGGATCAGGTGATTTATGCAGGAAGCCTTGTGAATCCGGAGCTGCTGAAGCTCTGCCGGGCAGAATGCAGGATCCTGGACAGCGCGCATATGACGCTGGAAGAAGTGATCGAGGCGATCATAGATGCGGAGAAAACGGCACAGGTAACCGTACGTCTGCATACGGGCGACCCCAGCCTGTACGGTACGATCCGGGAACAGACAGACCGGCTCACGGAGCTGGGGATTGCATATGACATCACACCCGGTGTTTCCAGCTTCAGCGCCGCTGCAGCAGCTCTGGGAGCGGAATACACGCTCCCCGGAGTGAGCCAGACCCTGATCCTGACCAGAATGGCCGGCCGCACTCCGGTCCCGGAGTCGGAAGAGATATCTGCGCTTTCAACTCACGGCAGCTCCATGGCGGTCTTCCTGTCGGCGGGCATGCTGCCAGAGTTGCAGCGCGAACTGCTGAAGGGCGCCTACCGGGAAGATACCCCGGCGGCCATCATCTATAAGGTCAGCTGGCCGGATGAGAGGAGGATCTCCTGCACGGTAGGGACACTTTCACAGGAAGGGAAGAAGGCCGGGATTCATCGGACGGCCCTGATCCTGGTGGGAGACTTCCTGCGCGGGGATTATGAACGGAGCAGATTGTATGCGCCGGACTTTGAAACCGGATACCGGGAGAGAAAGGATATGGAATGAAAGTAACGCTGGTCGGCTGTGGCTGCGGACTGGGATATCTGACGGCGGAGGCCACGGAGGCAATCCGGAGTGCGGAGCTGCTGCTTGGCTCTCCCAGATTACTTGAGATGTTCCCTGAGCACAGAGCGAAGGAACCGGCAACCAGCGCCCGTGAGATTCGCGTTGCGCTCGATCATGCGGGATGCGGGAGTGCCTGTGTGCTGTTCAGCGGTGACAGCGGATTTTGGTCCGGAGCCCGGCTGCTCCTTCCGCTTCTGCAGCAGGAAGAATGGAAGCTCCTCCCGGGAATCTCCAGCCTTCAGGTTTTTGCGGCAAGACTGGGGAGCCCCTGGCAGGACTGGAGGCTCTGCAGCGCGCACGGAACGGATTGTGACCCGGTGAGAGAGGTTTGCGGTGGAAAACCGGTCTTCTTCCTGACAGGAGGCAGACTGGGACCGGCAGAGCTCTGCGAGAGGATCTGCGGTGCCGGTCTCGGATCGCTGAAAGTCTCCGTCGGCGAAAACCTGGGCACGGCGGATGAGCGGATCTTAACGGGAACAGCGGAAGAACTCCGGAGAGGACAGTATGAGGCCCTGAGCGTGATGCTTGTGGAGGCGGCGCCCGGGAGGACAGAGCGAGCCCCGGGTATCCCGGATGAAGAGTTCCTCCGGGAAGAGGGGATCCCCATGACCGGGCAGGAAGTCCGCTCTGCAATTCTGGCAAAACTGGGCATCAGGCCTGACGATGTCTGCTGGGACATCGGGACGGGGACGGGAGCTGTAGCGGTTGAGCTTGCCCTGCATTCCGCCGCGGTCTGGTCCGCGGACAGAAATCCTGCCGCCATACGTCTCGCGGAGAGAAACCGGAGGCGCTTCGGCGCGTGGAATCTGAGGCTGGCGGAAGGCGCTGCACCGGAAGTTCTCACTCAGTTTCCAACCCCGGATGCGGTCTTCATTGGAGGAAGCGGCGGAAACATGCAGGAGATCCTGACAGCAGTTCACCGGAAGAATCCACAGGCCCGAATCTGCGTTTCTGCGATTGCAGTGGAGACGTTCCACACAGCTGTTCAGAATCTTCGAAAGCTTGGTTGGACCGTTGAAGTATGCCAGATTGCTGTCAGCAGAAGCCGCAGCGTCGGAGATCTGACCATGATGCTGGCGCGCAACCCGGTCTGGCTGATTACGGGGAACATGAATTGAAAGCTTTCATGCTTGCGGCGATGCAGAGCGGAGCCGGGAAGACGGTGATGAGCTGCGCGCTCATGACAGCTCTGAAGAAACGGGGACTGCGAGTTCAGGCATTCAAGTGCGGCCCGGACTATATCGACCCGATGTTTCACAGCCGGGTTCTGGGCACCGCATCTCGAAATCTGGACCTGTTCCTGCAGGGGGAGACGGGAGTAAGGAGAAGCTTCTCCACCGCAGAGGGAGATGCAGCCATCGTGGAAGCGGCGATGGGCTACTATGACGGGCTGGACATGAGCACGGAGGCCAGTTCCTGGAATCTTGCAACGACGCTCGGCCTGCCTGTCATCCTGGTGCTGCGACCGGGGGGAAGCGGCATCACCGTGGCAGCACAGCTCAGAGGACTCCAGAGCTTTCGCCCGGACAGCCGGATCTCGGGCATTCTACTGAATGGCTGCAGTGAGACAATGGCCTCACGCTTGAAGCCTGTCCTGGAAAGAGAGTGCAGACTGCCGTTGCTGGGAACTCTCCCGGTAATGGAGGAGGCTCGGCTGGAGAGCCGACATCTCGGACTCCTGACTGCTGCAGAGATCGAGGATTTCTCCTCCCGCATGGACAGACTCGCGGAGCAGGCGGAGAGCAGCATTGATCTCGACAGACTGCTTTCAGTTGCAGCCTGTATGCAGCCGGATAAGGGGCAAATCCCGGAAAGGGCACTGCGCTGCAGGATTGCTGTGGCGAAGGATGAGGCATTCTGCTTTCACTATGAGGATAACCTCGATGCGCTTCGACGGGCAGGAGCGGAGCTTCGTTTTTTCAGCCCGATCCATGATGCTGTAATGCCAGAAGCCGAAGGACTCTGGCTCTGCGGCGGATATCCGGAACTCCATGCAGGAGAGCTTGCTGCAAACGGGACGATGCGAGATCAGATCCGCCGGTCTGTTCTCCGTGGTGTACCGACCGTCGCTGAATGTGGAGGATTCCTCTACCTCCAGCGGAACCTGGAGGGAACAGACGGAAAGACTTGGCCGATGTGCGGGGTGCTGGATGGCGAGGGCTATAGAACCGGAAGACTGCAGCGCTTCGGCTATCTGACACTTCACGCGGAAGAAAACTCCATGTTGTTTCGAGCCGGGGAAGAAATCCCCGCCCATGAGTTTCACTACTGGGACAGTACATGCTGCGGAGAGAGCCTGACCGCAGAGAAGAGAGACGGAAGACAATGGAAATGCGGCTTTGTGAACGGACATCTCTACGCTGCCTTCCCGCACCTGCATTTCGGGGGAGCGCTGCCGCTCGCTGAGCGCTTCGTGGATGCTTGTAAGGATTACGGACACCGGAGCGGAGCGCATTATGCCGGAGAGCCTGTCAGGTGAGAAGGAGAGTCTGCAATGACATTGGAAGAGAGAATCCGCTCCATCGTAGAGCCGGATCAGCTTGCGGCGAAGGCTGCGGAAGAGCAATGGAACAGCGTGGCAAAACCCCTGGGAAGCCTCGGATGGTTTGAGGGGGCTCTCGTGAAGATCGCTGCTCTTCGCAGCTCCACGGAGATCAGCTTAAGGCATAAAACACTGCTTGTTTTCTGCGCGGACCACGGCGTTGTCTCGCAGGGGGTGAGTCAGTGCGGCAGTGAGGTGACGGCAAAGGTGGCCGTCGCCCTGGCGGAAGGCCGCAGCAGTGTCAGCGCCTTGGCACGGACAGCTGAGTGCAGAATCATTCCGGTAGACGTGGGAATCCGGAACTTCGCTGGTCATGAGGGAGTACTGAAGCTCCGGCCTGGAAACGGAAGCGGAGATATCAGCAGGGAACCTGCCATGAGCCGGAAGGACTGTGTCCGGGCCATGGAGCTGTCGGCAGATCTGGCAGAGAGGCTTGCTTCAGAGGGAACGGAGCTGCTTGCGGTTGGCGAGATGGGGATCGGAAATACAACCGCAGCAAGCGCCCTGACGGCTGCTCTGCTTGATCTGCCACCAGAAACGGTGACAGGACACGGTGCAGGACTGAGTCAGGAGGGACTGAACAGAAAGATTTCAGCTATTCGCCGGGCTCTGGAACGCTGCAAAGCCGAGCGGGAGGACCCGGTTGGCCTGATGGCAGAGCTTGGAGGTTTTGAGATCGCTGCGATGTGTGGTGCGTTGATCGGCGCCGCGGACTGCAGAATCCCTGTGATCATAGACGGGTATATCAGCGCGGTTGCTGCACTCTGTGCGCTGAAGCTCTGCCCGTGCGTGAAGGCTGCGATGCTGGCGAGCCATGTCTCGGGAGAACCCGCGGGAGAGATAATTCTGGAAGCACTCGGTCTGGATGCTCCGATCCATGCGGGAATGTACCTGGGCGAGGGAAGCGGAGCTGTGATGCTGATGCCGCTGCTGGAAATGGCCCGCAGCCTCTACGGCAGCGGACAGACCTTCGACCGGCTTGGCATCGACGCCTATCGGCGTTTTGACTGATAGAAAAGATGCTGACGCTGGTGATTGGCGGCGCGGGGAGCGGGAAGAGCGCCTTCGCGGAGAAACTGGTCTGCGGCCTTTCCGGAGAGCGGATCTATCTCGCCACAATGGAGACGGAGAGTCCTGAGAGCGCAGAGAGAATCGCAAAGCATCGGAAGCAGCGTTCGGGACTTGGATTCCGTACGGTGGAGCGCTGTAAGCATCTTGCCGCCCTGCAGATCCCGGAGAACGGAAACGTCCTGTTGGAGGACCTCTCCAATCTCCTGGCGAATGAGCTCTTCGCTCCGGACGGAGGAGGGACGGAGGCGGTCTGCCGGGGGTTGAGAAGCTTATCGGACCAGAGCGCGCACCTGACGGTTGTGACAAATGAGATCTTCTCGGATGGGACGGCGCTGACCGGGGAGACGGAGCATTATGTGAAGGAACTCGCCCTTCTGAACCGCAAGCTCGCCGGGAGAGCCGATCTAGTTGTGGAAGTGGTCTGCGGCCTTCCAAACCTGCTGAAAGGAGACCTGCCGTGGATGTCCTGAGAAGCATACTGATTGCGTTTTCCATGTTCTCGGCGGTTCCCGTTCCCCAGACGGAGTGGGATGAGCGGGGGATGCGGATGAGCCTCTGTGCATTCCCACTGGTCGGCGTAATGATCGCGCTCTGCTGCCGCGGCTGGGAGAGTCTCTGCCTGCACTTGAGCATACCGCCGCTGATGCAGGGGGCAGGACTCTGCCTGATCCCGGTCTGGCTGACCGGCGGGATTCACCTTGACGGCTACGCGGATACCTGTGATGCCCTGGCGAGTCATGCCGGAAGAGAGAGAATGCAGGAGATCCTGAAAGACCCGCATCTCGGCGCCTTTGCGGCGATCCGACTCTGCGTTTACATGATTGCGAGTTTTGTCCTCTGGTGTACGGCGGGAAAAGTGAAGCTGACCTTGCTGCTTGGAATCTTCGGCCTGTCGCGCAGCCTGTCCGGCCTGTCGCTGACGATGTTCCCGCTGCGTCCGGGGAGCGGCCTTGCCAGGAGTTTTGCTGAGGCGGCGGATCGGAAGACTGTACGCACAGTCCTCTTCCTGATGGCAGCGGCGTTCGGTGCAGCTCTGATCGCGGCCGGAGCCTGGCTCTCGCTTGTGGCGGCGGTTGCGGTCTTCCTGTACTATCGACTGCTGTGTGACAGAAAATTCGGCGGACTCTCCGGTGACCTTGCGGGCTGGTTCCTTCAGGAAGCTGAAATCTGGATGCTGGGTATGCTGGTGCTGAGCCGCTTTCTGGAGGTGCTGACGTGATCTTTATAACAGGACCCCTTTATGCGGGCAAGAGTGAGTATATCCGGACTACTCTCGGACTGAGCCAGGAGGAATTGGAGAGCGTCTCTGTCCGGGATGTGCAGGCTCTTGCTGCGGACTGCCGTTCGACAGAGGAGCTCATGCGACTGGCGGAAGAACTCAGCCGAAAAGAGATTATCATCGCAACGGAAGTCGGAGGGGGATTGATCCCACTGGAAAGGTACCAAAGGGAAAACCGAGAACGGGCTGGGCGGCTCGCCTGTCTGCTGGCAGAGCGGGCGGATACGGTGATCCGGGTCTGCTGCGGACTTCCGCAACTAATAAAGGGACAATGGCCATCCTGACCGAGGCACTGTGCGGCTTTGCAATGGATCTGCTCCTGGGAGACCCGGCATCACTCAGCCGTTTCCATCCGGTGGTGATGATGGGGAAGACAGTAGTATTTCTTGAAGAGAAGCTTCGGAAGAGATTTCCCCGGACAGAGGGAGGAGAACGACTTGCAGGTACTCTTCTTGTGCTGATCATGGTCTGCGGGACCTGGTTCGTTTCAAACGGACTGCTCTTCCTCTTCGGCAAAACCGGAAAGCTGCCTCGCTTCATCCTGGAGACGGTCTGGTGCTGGCAGTGTCTGGCTGTTCGGGATCTGAAGGTGGAGGCCATGAGAGTGAAGAGCGCACTGGAACAGGAGGGCATCAACGCGGGCAGAGAGAGAGTCTCGAGTATTGTTGGGTGAGATACGGGCGGCCTCGATCGGATAGGCGTGATCAGGGCTGCTGTGGAGACGGTGGCTGAGAACTTCTCCGACGGAGTTGTCGCACCGATGCTCTGCTTCTTCCTTGGCGGAGCACCGCTTGCGCTGTGCTGCAAGGCAGTCAACACCATGGACAGCATGCTGGGATACCGAAACAGCCGCTATCTCTGGTTCGGACGAACTGCGGCAAAGCTGGACGATGCGGTAAACTTCCTCCCGGCTCGACTCTCTGCGCTGATTCTGACAGCGGCGGCCCTTCTCTGCGGAGAGAACGCTGCGGGAGCGTGGAGCGTCTGGAAGAGAGACAGAAGAAAGCATGAAAGCCCAAACTCAGCGCAGTGCGAGTCCGTGATGGCGGGAGCGCTGGGACTCCGCCTCTGCGGTCCGGCGAGCTACGGAGGAGAGTTACATGACAAGCCCTGGATCGGAGATGATCTTCGTCCCCCGGAGGAGGAAGATATTCACCGCGCATGTCGGATGGAAGTGACGGGGAGCTTTCTGGCACTGTTTTTATTTACTGTGATTCGACTTGGAGGAACGCTGATCTGATGCACGGTGGAGATTGGAAGAGCTACCTGGAGCGGGAAGGGAAGATGCCGCTGGACTTCTCTGCGAGCATCAGTCCACTGGGGCTGCCGGAGTCCGTCCGGGAAGCCGTGCTGCAGGCGCTTCCCGGAGCAGACCGATATCCGGACTTTCAGTGTCGGGAACTGCGATCGGCGCTTTCGGAGTATTATGATGTCCCGGCTTCCCGGATCGTCTGCGGAAACGGAGCTGCAGATCTGATCTGGAGGATCGTCGCCTGCCTGCGTCCAAAAAGTGCGCTGCTCTTTTCCCCCTGCTTCTCAGAATACGAGAAGGCGCTCCGGTTCAATGGTTCGGAAATCCGCTTCTGCGCGGAGACAGAGCAGCTTCCGGCCAAGGCGAAAGAGGCGGATCTCACCTTCCTCTGCCAGCCAAACAACCCCACAGGCCTTCTCTTCCCGCAGACACTGCTGCGAGAGATCCTGAACGGTGCCGGCATGCTGGCCCTGGACGAGTGTTATCTTGGGTTCGTGGAGAGAGCGGAAAACCACTCGCTCCTGGATGCCCTCCGGGAACACCAAAACCTGCTTATCCTGAATGCCTTCACCAAGACCTTCGCCATGGCGGGACTCCGGCTGGGCTTCGCACTCTGCGGCGATGCGGGGCTTGCAGAACGACTGCAAAACTGCGGGCAGCCCTGGCCGGTCTCCTCGCTGGCACAGGCTGCCGGCGTTGCGGCGCTGAAGGATCGTGAATACCCGAAACGGGTGCTGCGGCTTCTGGCAGAAGAGCGCCCGCGAATGAAAAACGCCCTGACGGAACTCGGGTTTGAGGTGGTACCGGGTGAAGCGAATTTTCTGCTGTTCCGTGCGGACAGACCGCTGCAGCCGCAGGGGCTGCTCCTGCGCGACTGCAGAGACTTTCATGGCCTTGGAGCCGGCTGGTACCGTGTTGCTGTTCGGCTGCCGGATGAAAACAACAGGCTGATTGAGGCTCTGAAGGAGACCTGACAGATGGCGAAAAAAATCATGATACAGGGCTCTATGTCCGGAGTGGGAAAGAGCCTGCTGGTTACGGCGCTCTGCAGAATCTTTGCTGCGGAAGGATTCCGGGTAGCACCGTTCAAGAGTCAGAACATGGCCCTCAACAGCTATGTGACGCCCGACGGACTGGAACTTGGCCGTGCGCAGGCTGTTCAGGCGGAGGCGGCAGGGGTAGACTGTGATGTCAGGATGAATCCGATCCTTCTCAAACCCTCCAGCGACATGGGAAGCCAGCTCATCGTCATGGGCGAAGTTCGTGGGCAGTACAGCGCACAGGAATACTTCCGCATGAAAAAAAGCCTGATCCCGGAAATCCTGGATGCCTGGAGGAGTCTGGACAGGGAGAACGATATCCTTGTAATCGAGGGTGCAGGCTCTCCCGCGGAGATTAACCTCCGTCAGGATGACATCGTCAACATGGGCCTCGCGGAACTGGTGGATGCGCCGGTTCTGCTGGTGGGAGACATCGACCGCGGCGGCGTATTCGCTCAGCTGTACGGGACGGTAGCGCTGCTCCGGCCGGAAGAGAGGAAGCGCATCGTCGGTACGGTGGTTAACAAATTCCGCGGGGATGAAGCATTGCTCCGCCCGGGACTGAAGCAGCTGGAGAATCTGACGGGAGTCCCCGTCCTCGGGGTGATCCCATGGATAAAGCTGGATATTGACGATGAGGACAGCCTCTCGCCTCGCTTCGGCCGGAGACAGGAGGGGCGCCCGCTGGATATTGCGGTCATCCGGCTCCCGCATATTTCGAACTTTACAGACTTCTCTCCCCTGGAAGAACACCCTGCCATCGGCCTGCGCTATGTGGACCGGGCAGACAGGATTGAAACACCGGATCTGGTGATCCTGCCGGGAAGCAAAAATACCATGGACGACCTGAACTGGCTCCGCGCAAACGGACTGGCCGATGAGATCCTCCGGCTTCAAACGGATGGGACGCCGGTTCTCGGAATCTGTGGGGGGGACCAGATGCTGGGAAGGGAAATCCATGACCCGGAAGGACTGGAGTCGGGAGGAAGCCAGAGAGGGCTGGGCCTGTTGCCCTGCAAGACGCTCTTCAGCCGGGAGAAAAGGCGCAGAAGATGTTCTGCAGCGGTGGAGTCCGGTCCCTTTGCCGGCGCACGGCTGGAAGGCTATGAAATCCACATGGGGAGAACAGAATCAGAAGCCGGTTCCGGGGCGTTCTGCCGGCTGGATGACGGCGCCACGGACGGCACGGTCTCCGGAACGGTCTTTGGCACTTATCTGCACGGCCTCTTTGACGGCGGAGACCTGACAGAGAAGCTGGTGTGCTGGCTGGCGGAGCGGAAGGGGATCCAAGTGCCGAAAGCGCCTGACGAGACAAGGCGGCAGTACCGGAACAGACAGTACGATCTTCTGGCGGATACAGTCCGGAAACACCTGAATCTGAAAGCAATATATGCTGCGATGGAGTGAAACCGTCAAGACGGAAAAGAAATCTGAAACCCTTCTGCCTGCGGAGATTGAAAGAAACAGCTTCCGCATCATCCGTGAGGAATTGCGGGAGGCAGGCTTACAGCTGCCGGAGCGGGAAGAGCCGGTCATCCTGCGCTGTATCCACGCGACGGCAGATTTCGACTATGTAAAGAATCTTCGCTTCAGCCCGGACGCCGTGGAGACAGCTGTCGGAAGGCTGAAGAACGGGTGTGCCATCGTCACGGACACCAACATGGCGCTGGCCGGGTTCAGCAGACCTGCCCTTCGTCGCCTGAACTGCGAAGCTCAGTGTTTCATGGCGGACAGAGAGATCGCAGAACGAGCCGGAAGAGAGTCCTGTACGCGCGCTGCGGCGGCCATGAGATATGCGGCTGAACACTGTCCGGATGCTGTCCGGGTGATCGGGAACGCCCCCACTGCGCTGCTGGAGATCGCGGGGCAGATCGAAGAGGGGCTGAGACCGGCCCTCGTCGTCGCGGTTCCGGTGGGCTTTGTGAATGTGACGGAGAGTAAGGGGCGGATCGTGACAGCATGCGAGCAGGCGGGCGTTCCGTATATTGCGGCGATGGGAAGGAAAGGCGGGAGCACAGTGGCGGCAGCAATATGCAACGCGCTTCTGTACCTGGCGGCTGACATGCAGGACCCCGCAGAGAGAGGATGGGCGGGATGAGCAGCGGATTCTTTCAGAACCGGGAATGTGAGTATTTTCCATGCCATGGTGGTATCCCGGAGGAAGACTTTAACTGCCTCTTCTGCTACTGTCCGCTTTACTGCCTTGGAGAAAAATGCCGGGGAAACCATTTCTATCTGCCAAACGGGGTCAAAAGCTGCGAGCGCTGCGGCTTCCCTCACCGGAGAGAAAACTATGCGAAGATCCTCGCCCGCTTCCCGGAACTGGCAGAGCTGGCAGGGAGAGAAAGAACCAGACAGTCGTTCAGCTGTTCAGAAGACTGCCTGACTTCCTCTGATGGTGAAGAAAGCGGGGAATGACGGCATGAAAGAGAAGCTTCGCTCCGGGTATACCACGGGAACCTGCGCCGCCCTCGCGACAGCTGCGGCGGCAACGCTCTTGCTTGCCGGTGAGAGACAGGATGCGGTCTCTCTCATGACGCCAAAGGGAATCAGGATCACCTGTGCGCCGGAGGAGCTGTATCTGGACGGCGAGACGGCTCGGTGCGCTATCCGTAAGGACGCGGGAGACGACCCGGACGTGACAGACGGGATTCTGATCCGGTCTGCGGTCAGAAAAGCGGAGCAGGGAATCCGGATTGACGGGGGAGAGGGCATCGGACGTGTGACAAAGCCGGGATTGGATCAGCCGGTGGGAGCCGCAGCCATCAACAGCGTCCCCAGACAGATGATCCGCAGCGCTGCGGAGGAGGTCTGCGCCGGGTTGGGTTACCCGGGAGGTCTGGAGATCGTGATCTCTGCCCTGGACGGAGAGCGGATTGCAAAAAAAACCTTCAACCCGATGTTGGGGATTGAAGGGGGTATCTCCATTCTGGGCACCTCCGGAATCGTAGAGCCCATGAGCGAGCAGGCGCTGCTGGATACCATCGCCGTGGAAGCACATCAGATCGCAGTGATCCACGGTACGGAGAACCTGATTCTGGCGCCCGGCAATTACGGAACGGATTTCCTTCGCAGCGCCTATCCCGGACTTCGTTCGCTGCCTGTGCTGAAGTGCTCCAACTACCTGGGCGACGCGCTGGAAATCGCCGGGGATGAAGGTTTCCAATCCGTACTTCTGATCGGACACATCGGCAAACTGGTGAAGCTCGCCGGAGGAATTTTCAATACCCATTCCCGTGTTGCTGACTGCCGCATTGAGCTTTTCTGCGCCCATGCCGCAATCTGTGGCGCTTCGACAGAGACCTGCCAGAGGCTGATGGAACAGGTGACGACAGACGGCTGCCTTGCCATGCTCCGGGAGAGGGGCCTTCAGGAAGCGGTTATGCAGTCTCTGCTTCATGCCGTGCAGGAGCGGCTGGAGCGAAAATGCAGCGGAGCATATCGCGTTGGCGCGCTGACCTTTTCCAATGAGTATGGGCTGCTCGGCATGACCGAAGAGGCGAAGCGGATCCTTGAAGAGTGGGAAGAAAATGCCCGGAGTTTCTCAGAGGAGAGTGCAAAGCAGTGAAACAATACACAGAAAACACATGAGAGACGGTATTGCCTTTACGGCCTTCACTGAACGCGGAACTACACTGGCGGAGAAGCTGCGGACGGAGCTCGGCGGAAGTCTCCGGTCGCGGAAAGAGCCGTTGAGTGAATGGGTCGGGAGAGAGTTTCCCAGGCGGAGGGCCCTGATTTTCATCGGAGCTGTGGGCATCGCAGTCCGGGCGGTGGCACCTCATCTGCAGACCAAGGCGGAGGACCCGGCTGTCGTGGTGCTGGATGAGTGCGGCAATTTCGCGATCCCGCTGCTGTCCGGACACCTTGGAGGCGCAAACGCAGTGGCTGGGCAAATTGCGGCAATCTGCGGCGCTACGCCTGTTATCACGACAGCGACGGATCTGCAGGGCGTGTTTGCGGTGGATCTCTGGGCAAAAAGGCAGAACATGACCGTCCTGCAGCCGGAACGGATCCGTCAGGTCTCAGGAAAGCTCCTGCGCGGCGAGCGGTCGACAGTCGCCTGCCGCTGGCCGATTTCCGGTGAGATACCCCAGGGAGTTGCATCGGCCTCTGGAGAGACAGAGGCCGATGTTGCAGTAGATTACAGGTGCAGACCGTCGGAGAGCGGTGCGCTTCAGCTGGTTCCGCGGATTCTCTGCCTCGGGATCGGCTGCCGGAAAGGAGCCCGGGCAGAGGAAATCCGGGAGGCGTTCTCCGAGTTCTGCAGGCAGAGAGGCATTCTCCCGCAGGCGGTTGTCTCCGTTGCCAGCATCGATGTGAAACGGAACGAAGAGGGGCTGCTACAGTTCTGCCGGGAAATCGGACTGCCGATCCGCTTCTTCAGTGCGGCCAGGCTCCGGGAGGCGGAGGGGAGCTTTACCGCTTCCGCCTTCGTGGAGAAAACAGTCGGCGTAGACAATGTCTGCGAGAGAGCGGCGGTTCTCTCTTCCGGAGGCCCGCTCATTGAACGAAAATATACCGGGGATGGCGTGACCTTCGCGCTGGCGGAAATGCCCTTTGCGCCGGAATGGAAATGGTAAAAGAAAACCGGAACTGTGGAGCGGAAGAGATGAGAAAATTATATGTTGTAGGCATCGGTCCGGGGGAAGAGTGTTATCTGACAGAAAGAGCGAAGGCCGTTCTTGAAGAGGCAGAGCTTTTCTGCGGGTATACCCTGTATCTGGAATTGCTGAAGCCTCTGTATCCGGATAAACCGGTCTGGGGAACCGGAATGACCGGAGAGATTGAGCGCTGCCGCTTCAGCCTGGAGAGAGCGGCGGAGGGGAAAACCGTGGCGCTGGTCTGCAGCGGAGATGCGGGCGTCTACGGTATGGCGGCGCCGGTTCTGGAACTTGCTCCGGCCTATCCCAACGTCAGGATTGAGATCATCCCGGGAATCACGGCGGCCCTCTCCGGCTCCGCTCTGCTGGGAGCGCCGCTGGGGCACGACTTCTGTGTGATTTCTCTCTCGGACCGGCTGACAGACTGGTCTCTGATTGAGAAACGCCTGCGGCTGGCGGCAGAGGGGGACTTCGTCGTCTGTCTCTACAATCCCGCTTCACGGAGCAGACCGGAGGCACTCCGACGGGCCTGCGATGTGCTGCTTCAGACCATGGGGGGAGACACGATCTGCGGTCTCGCGCGAAACATCGGGCGGGAGAATGAGAGCGTCCGGATCCTGACGCTGCAGGAACTGCGTGAGACGGAGGCGGACATGTTTACGACTGTCTTTGTCGGTTCGGCGAGAACCAAGGAAATCTGCGGACGCATGGTGACGCCGAGAGGATACCGCCTGTGAGAATCCTGCTTTTCAGCGGCACGGGAGACGGACGACTCCTCTCCCGACGCCTGCGGGAACACGGAGCGGAGGTCACGGTCTGTGTCGCCACCGATTACGGACGGGAGACACAGGGAGAGTCTGACGGAATCCGCGTCCTGACCGGACCTCTGCCACGGGAAGAGAAGCTGCTGCTGCTGCGGGACACTGACTTCTGCATCGACGCGACCCATCCCTATGCGAGACATGTGAGCGCATCGGTTCGGGAAGCCTGCCGGGAGGCGGCTGTGCCTTACCTGCGTCTCCTGCGCCGGAAGAGCGGCACGGCATACGGACACAGTGTCCCGGACGCGGAGGCTGCGGCGGCGTATCTCGCAGAAAGAGACGGGAATGTCCTCCTGACCACCGGCGCGAAGGAGCTGCCGGCCTTTTCCCGCCTGCAGGCGGAACGGATTTACCCGAGGATTCTCCCGACTCACGAAGCGCTCTTGGCCTGCGAAGCGCTCGGAATCCCGCACCGGAACATAATCGCCATGCAGGGACCTTTCAGTACGGAGCTCAACGCTGCGCTGCTCCGGCAATATGACATCCGCTTCCTTGTGTCCAAGGACGGCGGCGACACCGGCGGCTTCCCGGAGAAAGCGGAGGCGGCCGAACAATGCGGCGTGGACTTGATTGTCCTGCGCCGCCCGGAAGAGACAGGATTTTCCGAAGAGGAAATTCTGAATATACTTTTTGAAGGAGAACGGAAACCATGAAACGCATTCTATCCTGTGTAATGATCCTGACCCTGGTGGCTTCGCTTTTCACCGGATGCTTCACCGCCTTTGCGGAGGACGAAGACGAGAACTATGAGACTGGCGACGCCTCTCTGGACGATGCGCTCAACGCGGACGGCATCGGAGAAAAGGAACTGCTGGTGGTGAGCTTCGGTACCAGCTTCAACGACAGCCGCCGTCTGACCATAGGCGGGATTGAGCGGGCGCTCATCGAGGCTTTCCCGGACTGGAGCGTGCGCAGAGCCTTCACCAGCCAGATCATCATCGACCATGTACTCAAGCGTGACGGCGTGGCGATTGACAATGTTACCCAGGCGCTGGAAAGGGCTGTGGAGAACGGCGTCAAGACGCTGCTGGTTCAGCCGACACACCTGATGCACGGCTTTGAATATACGGATCTGATGGACGAGCTGGCGGAGTACGCCGATGCCTTCGATCAGATCCTGGTGGGAGAGCCTCTTCTGGACAGTGATGAGGACTTCTCTGCCGTGGCTCACATTGTGGCGGATGAGACGGAAAAATATGACGACGGGAAAACGGCAATCTGCTTCATGGGCCACGGTACGGAGGCAGAGTCCAACGCGGTGTATGCGCGGATGCAGCAGATCCTGTCAGACGCGGGGAAGAGCAATATCTTTATCGGGACGGTTGAGGCGGAGCCCACAGTTGAGGACGTGCTGGAGATGGTCCGGCAGGGAGATTACAGCAGGGTGGTGCTGCGCCCATTGATGATCGTCGCGGGAGATCATGCCAACAACGATATGGCCGGAGATGACGAAGACTCCTGGAAGAGCATCTTTGAAGCGGCCGGCTATGAGGTGGAGTGTGTTCTGGACGGACTTGGACAGGTGGAAGAGATTCAGTCCATCTTTGTTGAACACGCGCAGGCTGCGCTTGAGAGCTTAAAGTGAAAAACCGGAAGGTCAGAGGCGCAGGGCTTCGGCTTGTAAGTCTGCTCCTGTCCCTGCTCCTGCTGTGGAGTCTCTCTTCTGTCGCGGTTGCCGATGGTGTGGCAGACCGCTCTCAGATGGCGGCGGTTGAAGAAGTTGTCGAGGATGGCATGACTCCACTTTACGGGGACAGTCTTGTGGACGGCGACTATCCTGTCTCTGTGGACAGCAGTTCATCCATGTTCCGGATCGCGGACTGTCGTCTGCGCGTGGAGGGCGCGGCCATGACAGCCGTTTTGACCATGAGCGGGACCGCGTATCGATATCTCTGGCCGGGGACGGCGGAAGAGGCGGATGCTCTGGGCGAGGAGAGCTGGATCAAAGCCGAGACTGACAGCGAGGGGCGCTGCTTCTTCCGGTTTCCGGTAGAAGCGCTGGATGCTGGTGTTCTCTGCGCGGCCTGGAGCAAAAACAAGGAACTCTGGTATGACCGCACGCTCTGCTTCCGCTCCGACTCCCTTCCGCTTGAAGCGTTTCGGGAGGGCGTTCTGACCACGGCGAAAAGTCTTGATCTGCGGGACGGGACCTATACCGTCAAAGTCGGGCTCAGCGGCGGCAGTGGCAGAGCCGGAATCGAATCTCCGACCCGGCTCACCGTGCAGGACGGAGCCTGTACTGCTATCATCCGCTGGGGCAGTCGGAACTACGACTACATGAAGGTCGGCGGAGAGCGCTTTGAACCGCTCCCGAATGAGGAGACTTCTGCATTCGAAATCCCGGTTACGGTCTTTGACCGCCCGACGGCTGTGATTGCGGACACGGTTGCCATGAGCGAACCGCATGAGATCGAATACCGGCTGGAATTCGACTCCTCCTCGATCCGGGAGGAAAAACCGGAAGAGACCCCGTCCCGGACAGAGAATGCACAGACTTCCGCTGAGCAGACGGGCTTGACTCGGACGGAACCGTACGGAACGGACGCCCCAGGGACAGAACCCTCGCAGAATGGATCTTCTTACCCGGCTGAAGCCGGAGCCGGGCATCTGAAGCCGATGTATGCCGAAAACTTCAGCGTGGACTTTCAAGAAGACGGAACGGCGTTGCTGACTCTGGGCGGAAAGGAGCAGTTTCTGCTTCTTCCGTCCGAGGCGGAGGCGCAGTCCGGAGAGTCGGAATCCGGAACTGCCAGCGGATCATATCCAAAGGGAACATGGAATCAGACAGGGCTGCCCGTGATCCGAGTCCCGGTCAAAAGCGTCTATTCCGCAAGCTCCTCCGTCCCGGATCTGTTTCTGCACTGCGGCGCGGCGAAAGCCCTGCGTTTTACCTCGACGGATAAAAACTCCTGGCGTCTCCCGGAAATCCGGGATCTGTTTTCGGATGCTTCTCTGGTTTACGCCGGAAAGTACAGCGCCCCGGATTATGAACTCCTGCTGGAGGAAGGCTGCGATCTGGTGATTGAGAACACGATGATCCTGCACAATCCGGAAACACGGGAAAAGCTGGAAGCTCTGGGGATTCCCGTGATGATTGAATACTCCAGCTATGAGCCTCATCCGCTTGGCAGAGTGGAGTGGATCCGGCTCTATGGCCTTCTGACCGGACATTCTGAGGAGGCGGAGGCTTTCTTCAGAAGTCAGACAGAGACGCTGTCCGCTCTGCAGAATACGGAGAAGAGCGGAAAAAGCGTGGCCTTTTTCCATATTACATCGACGGGCGCCGCGGTGGTGAGAAAAAGCGCGGACTATGTATCCCGGATGATTGAGCTTGCGGGTGGGGAAAGCGTGTTTCGGAATCTGCCGGGAGACGACAACGCTCTCTCCACCGTGACAATGCAGTTGGAGGCCTTCTATGCCCAGGCTCTGGACGCTGACGTTCTGGTCTACAACAGTACGGCGTCAGCGGAACTGCACAGTCTTCAGGAGCTTCTGGATCTCTGTCCGTTGCTGCAGGACTTCCGCGCGGTGAAAAACGGAGATGTCTGGTGTACGGAGAAGAGCATGTTCCAGCAGAGCTCCGCCACGGCGGGCATGATTGCGGATTTCCATACCGTTCTCAGCGGAGAGGCGGAGAACGGAGACCTGCGCTATCTTTACAGACTGACCTGAGGAGAACGGAATGGAACGGAGACAACGGACAGTGCGATACAGAACGGCCTTCCTGCTTCTCGGAGTTCTGTTTTTTGCCCTTCTGGCAACCAATCTGACAGCGGGCAGCGCGGGACTTCCGGTAACAGAGGTGTTCCAGGCTCTGATGCATCGGGAGGAGGGCGGGATGGCCGCAGGGATTGTCTGGAACATTCGCATGCCTCGCCTCCTTGCCGCCGCGCTGCTCGGCGGGGCGCTGTCGGTATCCGGATTTCTCCTCCAGACCTTTTTTAGCAACCCGATCGCGGGACCGTTCGTTCTCGGGATCTCCTCCGGGGCGAAGCTGACTGTGGCGCTTACCATGATCCTCTGTCTAAGCCGCGGCATCGCTTTGCGTTCGTGGGTCATGGTCATCTCTGCTTTCTGTGGGGCTATGCTCTCCATGTCGTTTATCCTCCTGGCAAGCCGCAGGCTGAAAAGCATGGCACTTCTGGTGGTCTGCGGGGTTATGATCGGGTATATCTGCTCCGCCGTTACGGAGATAGCGGTGACCTTTGCCGATGACAGCAACATCGTCAATCTCCACAACTGGTCCATGGGCAGTTTCTCCGGAATTGACTGGGGGGAACTCTCTGCGGCTCTGATCGTGACGGTTCCCGCACTGTTTGGAAGCTTTCTCCTGTCCAAACCCATGGGCGCCTATCAGCTCGGGGAGAGTCACGCTGCGACGGTGGGCGTCAACATCTCCCGTTTTCGGATGGAACTGATTCTCCTCTCCAGTCTGCTCTCCGCCTGCGTTACGGCCTTTGCCGGACCGATTTCCTTCGTGGGGGTTGCTGTGCCTCATCTGATGAAAGGCCTTTTACGGACTGCGAAACCCATTTTACTCATTCCCGCCTGTTTTCTGGGTGGCGCGGTGTTCTGTCTGTTCTGCGACCTGACGGCGCGGATGCTCTTCGCCCCGACCGAGCTTTCTATCAGTACGGTCACAGCGGTGTTTGGTGCGCCGGTCGTCATCCGGATGCTGGTAAAAAGGAGGCGCTGACATGGCGGAAGAGAACATCCTCCATGTGGAGGATCTTTGCGTCGGCTACGGAACCCGGCCAGTGGTCAGCGGAGTTTCGTTTGATCTGAGACCGGGAGAACTGCTCAGTCTGATTGGACCGAACGGGGCAGGGAAGACAACCGTTCTCAGAACGCTCCTGCGACGGCTTTCTCCGCTCGGCGGAACAGTCCTGCTGAAAGGAATACCGCTCAGAGAATGGAAAGAACGGGAGCTTGCCCGATGCTGTGCCGCTGTTCTGACCGGCAGAGATGACCCGGAACTGATGTGCTGTGAGGATATTGTTGCCGCCGGGCGCTATCCATATACCGGCAGACTCGGAAGTCTTTCTGCCCATGACCGCGGAATCATAGACGAGACGGTGCGGCTTGTCGGTGTTGAAGAGATTCGTTTTTCTGATTTCAACAGCATCAGTGACGGACAGCGGCAGAAGGTGCTTCTCGCGAAGGCGCTGTGCCAGGAACCGGAACTGCTGATCCTGGATGAGCCGACGTCTTTTCTCGATATCCGGCATAAGCTGGAGTTTATGGAACTTCTGCGACAGCTTCTGAAGGAGAAGAACATCGCGGTGATCATGAGCGTTCATGAGCTGGAGCTGGCCAGGAAGTATTCTGACAGACTGCTGTGTGTCCGTGAAGGAAAGACAGTCCGCCAGGGTACTCCGGAAGAAATATTTTCCGGAGACTATATCGACCGGCTTTTCGGCATGGAGTCCGGAAGCTGGGAGAACATCTGGTCTACAGAGCTGCCAGAGAAGTAACCTGAGATCTCCTGAATACAGGCCTTCACTCCGTGAGAGCCAAGCAGAGAAAAACCCGGGCGTGCAGATAGAGCCTGCTCGCCCGGGTAAACTATATGTACCGGCCGGATGATATGCCTTGCCTACTCGTTTGGGTTTGCGCGGATCACCTTGCCGATATTCCACATGTGCGCCGCCTGTCGGGCGGCCTCCTCCCGCTCTGCCGGGGTCCGGAACTCAAAGGCTGCGGTCTGAGAGCCGCAGTCCATGCACATGGCGTACCAGCACCAGCCGTTCTCCTCCTCCAGCAGACCGGCCCCTCCGCAGAAAGGGCAGTCCTGCAGACGGAGCAATTCATGGATGTTCAAATGATAATACCTCCTTCAATCGTGAAACCTGATGATCTCCACGGCCCCGCCTGGGTAGAGAACGGGATCATGTGCAGGGCATCAGGAAAACCTTGTGTTGAGCCAGTTGAGAATATCCTGTTTGACGTCCTCTTTGTTCAGTTCGTTGAGCATCTCGTGCCGACCTTCCGGGTAGAGCCGGATGGTGACGTCCCGCATGCCGGCTTTACAGAAGGCCTGATAGGCTCTGTCAACGCCCTTGCCGTAATCTCCGACAGGATCCGCCTTTCCGGACATGAAATAGACCGGCATGTCCTTCTGCATACGGTTGATGTTCTTTTGAGCGGTCAGGAATTTAAGCCCGCCCATCATATCACGGTAAAGACTGCATTTGCAGACAAAGCCGCACATCGGATCGGCAATGTACCGGTCGACCGCTTCAGCATCCCGGCTGAGCCAGTCAAAGGGTGTGCGGGGGTTCGGAATCTGCTTGCAGTAGGAACCGAAGGCCATGTCGTTGAGCGCCTGTCCGCTTGCCCGGGGCCCCTGAAGCCGCACCGTCGCCTCTGCGGCGAGATATCCTGCATTGATCAGTGCGGCAGACTGATGTCCGGTGCCGCTCAGAATGGCGCCGTCGCAGTTCTTCGGGTAAATAATCAGATAGGTGCGGGTGAGGAAACTGCCCATGCTGTGGCCGAAAAAAATATAGGGAATATCCGGATAATCCTCTCTCATCCTGCTGCGCAGACGGTCCATATCCCGCACAACATAATCCCAACCGTCCCTTTCAGCGAAGATCCCCTTCTCCTCCAGCTTCGCAGCGGACTTCCCGTGGCCGAGATGATCGTTGCCGACAGCGACAAAGCCGTTTTCAGCCAGAAAACGCATGAAATCGTCATAGCGCTCAATATGTTCGGCAATGCCGTGCGCAATCTGTATAACAGCCCGCGGACTGCCTTCAGGAGCACAGATGCGGGCTCTGATGGTGTTACTCCCGGTACAGGAGGGATAATAAAAGTCTTTGCATTCAGACATGGTAAAATCTCCGTTTCTGTGGTATAGTGAAGTAACTGTGTGAATTCTACTATTTTCCGCTGGCTTCGTCAAGCGGAAGAATGCGAAGCGGGAGGAAAAGCGGCCTCGGCCATCCTCCTGCGGCAGAGAGAACTATCGAATAGAGCAGGCATCTGCGTGAAGGATAAAACAATTCAGAAAGGAGAAAGGGTACAGAAGAATGGAGGTCCTGATCAAATACTTCAGCGACCGGATTGACCCGGTGGAGCGAATCAGCATGGGAGACTGGATCGACCTGCGTTCGGCGGAGGATATCAGCCTGAAGGCTGGGGAGTTTGCCTATATCCCGTTGGGAGTGGGGATGATTCTCCCTGAAGGCTATGAGGCACAGGTAGCGCCGAGGAGCAGCACATTCAAGAATTTCGGCATTATCGTGCCGAACTCCCCCGGCGTGATCGACGGCAGCTTCTGCGGTGAGGAAGACCAGTGGAGGCTCCCCGCCTATGCCCTGCGGGATACGGAGATTCGGGTCAATGACCGGATCTGTCAGTTCCGCCTGGTGGAGCGCCAGCCGGAATTTGAGTTTGTCCGCGTTGAGCATCTGAAAGACAGAAGCCGCGGCGGATTCGGGAGTACGGGGATCCGTTAGGCGGAGTTGCCCTTCAGCAGACAGAGGCTCCACAGCCGGGAATCCCCGGATACGCTACCCTGCAGTGAAAAACCACCCCTGCCGGAGCAGGGATGGTCTGTGAAAATGCAGCGGGAAACGTCAGGAGAGATTAGCCGACGATATCTCTGGTGTCGCGGGCGATAACCAGCTCCTCGTTGGTCGGGATGACGAAGACCTTCACTCTGGAGTCAGGAGTGGAGATCATGATATCCTCGCCGCGCTTGCTGTTAGCCTCGGGGTCGACTTTTACACCCAGATAACCAAAGTACTCGCAGATGGCGGCACGGGTGTCCCGACTGTTTTCGCCGACACCGGCGGTGAAGATAATCGCGTCGACGCCGTTCATCGCGGCTACATAGGAACCGGCAACCTTGGCTACCCAGTAGTGGAACATGTCCAGCGCGAGCTGTGCGCGGGCATTCCCCGCCTCGGCGGCACTGTCAAGATCACGGAAGTCGGAGGAGACACCGGAGACGCCCAGTACCCCGGACTTCTTGTTCAGAATGTTCAGCATCTCATCTATGCTGTAGCCGTACTTGTTCATCAGAAACTGGATGACACCCGCGTCCAGGTCGCCGCAGCGGGTGCCCATCGGGAGACCGACCAGGGGAGTGAAGCCCATGGAGGTGTCCACGCACTTGCCGCCGTCGATGGCGCAGATGGAAGAGCCGTTGCCCATGTGGCAGGAGATCAGCTTGAGCTCTTCAATGGGCTTTCCCATCAGTTCCGCGCAGCGGGCGGAGACATAGCGGGGAGGGGTGCCGTGGAAGCCGTAACGGCGGAGACCGTTCCTCTGGTAGTACTCAAAGTGACACGGCTC
>ODAI010176580.1_pt1 | contig 22336 bp, 13 predicted proteins | sample 1539321 | NCBI WGS metagenome assembly ODAI01 (sample SAMN02144231, study PRJEB22623) | gut metagenome | biome: sheep rumen | host: Ovis aries | place: New Zealand | reverse complement strand
ATGTAGGGGCCGGAGTTACCCCGTTTCTGGCGGAACAATCCATACAGAGTTTCAGCTTGCGCTTTCCCTGCGGGCCAACCTGTTCGATGCAAAAAATTGCATTGTTAGAGTGACAAAAATCGCAAAGGGTCTCGTTCATTATCCCACCTTATCTATACTATAATTATAACACATTTTCCACACAATCGGAAAGTAAAAAAGCAAATTTTTATCTATTTGACTACAAAGGCACGGGTCTTTATAATAGAAAAATAGAGGTCACTATGGCAGAAAAAATTGAAAACAGTATCATTAACAGCGCCCTTTTTACAGACTTTTATGAGCTGACAATGGCGCAGGGTTACTGGAAGAATGACATGAACCAGCAGGTGGTTTTTGATATGTTCTTCCGCCGTCATCCCTTTAAGGGTGGTTTTTCCGTATTCGCAGGGCTGGAAACACTGCTCGATGCGATTACAGACTTTACTTTCAGCGAAGAAGATATTGCCTACCTGAAGTCACAGAATATGTTTGAACAGGGCTTCCTGGATTACCTTAAAGATTTCCGTTTCAGGGGTGACCTGTATGCCTTTGAAGAAGGTTCTGTAATTTTTCCCCAGGAACCAATCATCCGCATTCACGCAAATCTGATTGAAGCACAGATTGTAGAAGGGCTGGTGCTTAACCACATCAATTTCCAGAGTCTGATTGCGACAAAAACAGCACGCGTCTGGCTGGCCAGCAAAAAAGGTTCTATCATGGAATTCGGTCTCCGCCGGGCTCAGGGAAATGACGGCGCAATGAGCGCAACCCGTGCATCCTTTATCGGAGGAGCCGCAGGTACATCAAACACTCTGGCAGGAAAACTCTACGGCATTCCCGTTATGGGAACAATGGCCCACTCCTGGATTATGGCACACCCCTCAGAACTGGATGCTTTCAGGGCCTATGCCGAGCTCTACCCGACAAAGACTGTATTTCTTATTGACACCTATGATACCCTCAAAAGCGGCATTAAAAATGCAATCATCGCTGGCAGCGAACTGGTCAAAAAAGGACTGAACTTTGGTGTCCGCCTGGATTCTGGTGACATTTCCTACCTTACCACAGAAGTCCGCAAGGAACTGGACAAGGCGGGCTTTCCCCAGGCAACGATTACCGTTTCAAACGAACTCACTGAAGAAATCATCGAAACCCTGGTACAGCAGCACACTCCGATTAACAGTTGGGGCGTAGGAACCCACATGGTAACCGGCGGAAACGAAGCATCCTTTACAGGCGTCTACAAACTTGCAGCCCGCCATGACAAGGCAAGCGACAGCATGAAAGCCGCCATGAAATTCAGTGACAATCCGGAAAAAAACACAAACCCGGGAATCAAGAATGTTTTCCGCCTCTTTGATGAAAACGGCATGGCAAAAGCAGACATTCTTGCACTTGAAGATGAAAGCGTAAAGGCTGGAGAAGAAAAGCGTTACTATCACCCCGGTGTAGACTACAGACAGTTTGCTTTCTCAGCCGCAAAGGTAGAACCCATGCTTCACCTGATGGTAAAAGATGGAAAACGCGTCAGCAAAAAACTGCCGCCCGCAGAACAGCTCCGTCTGGCCCGTGAAAACATGGTCAAGCAGTTGGAAACGCTGGATGATTCATACAAGCGCATTCTGAATCCCCACATCTACAAGGTATCGCTTACAGAAGCGGCAAAAGACCTGAAGATGGAATTCATCAACGCAAGAATCAGGCGCTAGGGTTTTTAGAGGATTCTATCGCTTTACAATATTGGGAACGCTACTGGCTTCTTCCTTAAAGTAAATGTACTTGAAAGGATGAATGTCCAGCGCGTTGGTATACCAGCCGCCCACAGTCGCGGGATTAACCACATGCAGGCAGACAGAATGTGAAATCGGGAGGACAACTCCGTCATCCAGAAGAATGCGTTCTGCATCTGCAAGCAGGCGGTTGTGTTCCACAGAACTGTTTGTTTCGGCGGCTTCCTTAAGAAGACGATTATAATCTTTATTCTGCCACTGGCTCTGGTTCAAAGTTGAACCTTCCCGGAAAAGTTCCAGAAAAGCCAGGGGATCTGCAAAATCACCAATCCATGAATAACTGAACAAATCGGCATTCCATGAAGGTATGCTCAGAAGATAGCGTTCCTCGGGAGTGGTCTGAACTTTCACTTCTACTCCCAGGGGTTCCCATGCTTCTTTAAGCAGTTCTACTTCTTTTTTCATGCGCTCGCTGCCCGTAATGCCGAAAGTGAGTTCCAGTTTTTTGTTATCGCTCATGCCGGCCTTTTTCTTTGCCAGAGCCATTAAATCCCGGGCATCTTCGATGGATGTATCTTCAAGCCCCTCCACTGCCGGATATCCTGCCAGAGGATAAACAAGGGTTGTCGCCTGTACCAGAGAATTTTTTCTCAGCTCAGCCCAGGGAACGGCTGCAATCAAAGCATTGCGAAAATCAGCATTATTCCAGGGTTCGTTTTTGCAGGAGAAAAAGAGATATTCAGTTCCGTATTCAGCGGCGATGCGGACTGCATTTTTATTGAGAATGGATGTCGTCTCCACCATGCCGCTAACCCAGTCTGCCCGGCCGGTATTTATCTTCCAGGCATTTTCCTTGACATCGTTGCTGGTTTCAATAGTGACTGAAGGCAGATAGACATGTTCTGCATCCCAGTAGTTCATATTTTTTTCAAGGACAAGTTTACCCTTTTCATTAGACTGAAGCACAAAGGCTCCGCTGTACACATCTTTACGGTTGCTTACAATGCTGAAAGCGTGATGACAGAGAATGCGCTGCAGATGAGCCGCAGGCATGTCAAGATTTACCACAAGAGTCCTTTCATCACGGGCAATAATGCCGACTGAATCAGATTTTGCCCTGCCCAGTCTGAATGCCTCTGCCCCGCTCACCGGGTCAAGAAGTGAAGCATAGGGAGCACCGTCTGTCGCCAGAAGAGCCAGCCATGAGTCCCGGACGGAATAAGCGGTAATTGCTTCTCCGTTACTAAATTTTGCCCCTTCACGAATGGTAAAAGTCCAGCGTTTTTTGTTGCGGGAAACTTTGTAATCAACAGCCAGAGCGGGTACGGGGTCCAGTGTCTTTGGATCATAGGAGTACAAACCTTCGTAGAGACCGGTAAGAATCTGGGCTTCTGCGCTGTAATTTGCCGTATAGGGATTCAAATCATAGGCATGGTCTGCCCCAATCATTACAAAACCATGCTGCACAGAAAGATCCGGTTCTTCCTGTGCAAAGACGACCGCTGCACACATCAAAAACAGAGCGGAGAAAAAAGATTTACATTTCATTGCTGCTTATCCCCAATTTTTTCATCTGCTCGGCTTCTTCCACATAGGCCTGATATTCCGCGCGGACTTGATTTGCCTTTACGACATTATTTTTTATGGAAGTCAATTCCATTTTTATACCTTTTACTTTGCCCTTGTTATCAGCTTCAACAGCCTGCTTAAAGAAGTCATCCAGTCCCTGCAGGGTTTTCAGCATTTTGTTTGATTCCGCAAGCTGGGCATTTACAAACTCCAGAATTTTTTCCTCCGGCAGAGACTGCACTTTCTCATAGCCGGGGGCGCCCTTTACACAGGCTGTCGCAAAACGCCGGGTTCTGGTGGCAAGTTCCGTCATAAACTGCTGGAAATTCAATTTTTCACGGCGCTTGGTATCTGTTATCGGGTCAGAAATAAGAATCTGATAGAAATGAGGCTTTTCCGGAATATTAAAGGCCTTTCTGAGGGCCCGTTTGAATTTATCCATCAGAGAATTATGCTCACTTTCCAGAAGCTCATGGTTTTCTGCCAGTTTCTGCTGAACTGCTTCCAGTTGTGGCGGCATGGCTCCCAGAACACGCAGGGCACCCATAATCATATCTTTGGTGTCTACCTTGACTACTTTCCTGTTGTTTTCTTCTTTTGCAACATTCAGTTTTTTCAGCAGGGCCGTCTGAATTTCTGCCCTGTTTTCTGCCGTGTCTTCCTGAATGATTTCGTCAATCAGTTCGTTGTAAAAAGGCATTTTTCCCATTGCTGAAGGGAATATCTTTTTTATTTGAGACAGTTCTGCAGAGGGAGAGGCGGAGGCATCCGAAAGGCTGTAATGAGGATGACCCATAACATTTTTACGTACCTGTCCCTTGTAGTATTCGCGCTGAAAATCCGTCAGTTCTTTCAGCTGTTCATTTATAGCCTTGGTTGCATGAGAAGCCTTGGAAAGGCTATCCGTAATCATGCTGTTGGTAATGCCGTCAAGGTTCTGCCTTCCGCGAAGAATCATTTCTGCCAGAGCACGGGTATTGGCTTTAGGGCTGTTGGGTGTAAGGGATGCCCAGGAAAAAGCATTGTTAAGGGCAACAAGTTTTTTTATTGCCGCAATATTCAGATTTGAAATGGAAAATTTATAATAATTGCACAAAAAGTCCAGATTACTCTCATAATCAGAAAGACGCATACCCATTGTCAGGGCGCGTTCATTTTCCGTAAAGGGCGTATCTTCCGGCGCATTGATATCAGATATTTTTTTATCAAGCTTATAGGGATCCGGCGTAATGATGGCCTTTTTGGAGAGAAATTCAAAGATATTTCTGACGCAGGTATGCAGGAGACGGTAGTTTTCCAGAATTGCGGGAAGACCTTCACGGTCATACCAGTCCGCTTTTGCATCCACAGCATCAATGACTGCCTGTGAAAAATTATTTTCTTCCATATCTTAATTATCGTACAATTGTAACAGTTTTTTCAGAAAAAATATAGATTTTAGGGAAGATAATCAGTGCGGATATTTCTAAGCGCATTGAAGAGGTGCATTTTTTTGCTTTCATCGCCATCGGTAAGGGCTTCAAGGCGGCGACGCATTTCCTTTCTGCCGGAATTATCCTGATAGGCACAGGTACAGGTCATGGATTTCCAGCCCTGCTCCACTGACCACAACTGCCAGCCCCCGGCAAGCGTCCGGAAGCATGTCATATTCATACACCGCACTGTCTATGCGACTGTATAAGCGTGGCTACCCCATAAGCTTAGATGATATAATCCATGATAAATCTGTTGATTACCAGATCGATGGTTTCATTTACCATTTCAACCAGTCTGTCCTTGTCATATTTGCGGCCGGAAATTTGCAGGGCATCGGGAGAAGTAGCCTTATATTCACGGTCAATCAGTTCCTTACCATGGTCATCCAGAACACGAACACGCATAGTTACGCCTGCCGCAACCTGTCCAGTCCATTTGTTTCCGCGGACATTAACCTTCTGAAATTTGAATTCAGCAAATATCAGGCTTTTTGCCCCCATGTCTTTTGTAAAACTGCGGGCCCTCATGGAACCGGCTTTCATAAAGTCCTTTGTACCTGTTGCTTTTACGCGGGCTTCAAGAATGTTAAAAATGTTTTCCCGTGAATCAGTGTATTCCCTTGAATGCTGAACAGTGTCTTTAGGAACAACTTCAAAACCGCCGACTTCTTCCAGAAGGCTGTTAAAGGCATCATAGGCATAGTCGATGCGGTCCTGACCGGAAGTAAATTCAATATTATTGCCGCCGATAAGCTTGTTTACCAGTGTTGTAAGGGTTCCGTCCTGATTCTTATCCGGATCTGCTGCATTGGGATCGTCGCCGTCCCTCCATGGCAGGGAATGATTTCCTACAACCGTAACAACTGCAATCGGTGTATGTTCCTCAAGAGCGATGGGCGCAGATTTACAGCCCGAAAGACATGCAGTTAATGCAAGAAGAGTGAGTACAAGAAAAATTGATTTTTTCATAAAAAAGGAATCCCCTACTGTTTATAATATGTAATGACAGTATATCAAAGCGATAAAGTAAAGTCCATTACATATTATAAAACCCCGGAGAAAAAAATCGTTACAAAAGGCGGGGAAAAAATTTTCCCCGCCCCTTTGATTTTAGCACTGCACCATTTTGTATCGTCCAAAGGAAGTCCTGATAATGGTAAAATTACTCAATGTATCAGACTGAATGTATTTTTTCAGCCGGGAGACATAGGAATAGACAGATGAAGTTTGAATTGAATCCTTCAGGTGACGGTTCCGTATTTTGCGTGACATATCTTTTATGGATATTTCCTTGCTCAGATTTCCGTAAAAGTATTCAAAAAGCGTAAAAATCATCGGCGGCATTTTGCTTCTGATTCGGAATGTATTCAGGTCAAAGCCTGCGCCGTCACAGTCCCCGGCTTTTTCAAGAGGCAGAGGCGGACGCAGGAGAGAAATATGAGGACGAATAGCCGGTTCCTCAATCAAATCAGATAAAATCCGGAAAACCGGAATAAAGTCATGAAATTCTTCATTTTCATACAGTCTTTCATTCTGGCTGATCCAGTAACTGACCCGGTTTTCCGCACAGGGATAAGGATCATTGTAAAAAATGACCGGAACATGCTTTTGCATTTTTTGCAGGCTCTCAAAAAAATCAAACATGAGATGCCGGAATTCACAAAAATCGCAGACCAGCAGATCTGTCTGAACAGAACCATTTTGTAACTGCAGGAAAAAAGTGATAAAATCTGACTGTACATGACAGACCATTCCTTCCTGCTCCAACTTTTCGGCAAAAAGAGCGCAGAGTTCCGGCTCCCTTGTCACAAAAGCAACTTCCATACTGATACCCCCAATTTTAAATAGATTGTTATATTTAAGTATCGGTATGTTAGCCTGTCTGTCTTATGGCAAAAAAAATCCCTGCCTCTGCAGCATACAGAAACAGGGATTGCCGGGAACCGGAATCGAACCGGCACGGAGGTTTTCGCTTCCGAGGGATTTTAAGTCCCTTGTGTCTACCTATTCCACCATCCCGGCGGATAAAAATACTATAACGAAAATCCCTGTCTTTTTCAAGCGGATAGATGAATACAGGCGGTTGGAAGGGTCCCGTCAGGTCGAGAGGCCTGCGAACTGGCGGCTGTAGAGTTTGTAGTATTCGCCTTTTTGAGCGAGGAGCTGCTCGTGGCTGCCGGCTTCGGCGATTTCTCCGTCAGCCAGGACGACAATGAGGTCTGCATCGCGTATGGTGGACAGGCGGTGGGCAATAACGATGGATGTGCGGTTTTTCATCAGATTGGTAAGGGCGGTCTGAATGCGCATTTCCGTGCGGGTGTCAACATTGCTGGTGGCTTCGTCAAGAATCAGAACCGGAGACTGGGCAAGAACTGCACGGGCAATGGCAAGAAGCTGTCTCTGCCCTTCACTCAGATTTGAGCCGCTTTCAGAAAGCACTGTGTCGTAGCCCTGAGGAAGCTGGCTGATAAAATAATCGCACATGGCGGTACGGGCAGCAGAACGAATTTCTTCATCACCAGCACCTTCTGAACCAAAAGCGATATTGTTGCGGATGCTGTCCTTGAAAAGTACGGTATCCTGAAGCACAATGGAAACTGCATTGCGGAGAGCTGACTTGGAGAGGCTTGTAATATCTTTTCCGTCCAGAAAAATCCTTCCGCCGTTCAGTTCGTAAAAGCGCATGAGCAGATTGACCACGGTCGTCTTTCCGCTTCCCGTTGCACCGACAAGGGCAATTTTTTGTCCCGGCTTTACATGGAGATTAAAATCTTTCAGAACCGGATGCCCCGCAGAATAGCCGAACTGCAGATGCTCAAAAAAGATTTCTCCGCCGGCAGGAAGGGCAAGGCTTTCTTTTCCCTCATCAATTTCGTCAGGAGTGTCCAGAATCTCAAAAATGCGTTCAGCTCCGGCCAGGGCAGACAGAATGCCTGCATACTGGTCGGCAATCATGTTTACGGGGTGGTTCAGTTTTTTTGAATACAAAAGCAGGGCCTGTATGGTTCCCACAGTCATAGAAGATTTTCCGCTTATCATCAGAAATCCACCGATTCCCGCAATCAGCACATACTGCAGATTTCCCAAAAAATTGGTAATGGGGCCGACGATTGAACCAAGCACTTTAGAAACAATGCTGTTGTGCTTCAGTTCTGCAGACACTTCGGTAAAGCGCTTTATGGCGGCCTCTTCCCGATTATATGAAAGCAGAGTCCGGTATGCGGTCACTTTTTCTTCTACTTCGCCGTTCAATTCTCCCAGAAGCTGCTGCTGGCGCAGATAGTATTTTCTCATCCATTTGGAAAGCCGTGTAGTAATACACATAATGGCAGGAACGGTCACCATGGAAATTAAGGTAATGCGCAGGCTGTACATGCTCATCATGACAAGGGAACCTGTAAGGGTAAGCAGGGCAGAAAAAAGAGCGGCGACAGACTGGGATACCGCCGTAGAAATATTGTCTGCGTCGTTTGTCATGCGGCTCATCAGGTCGCCGTGCCTGTGGGAATCCGTGTAGGAAACTGGCAGACGGGAAATCTTTGCAAAGAGATTCTGACGGATAAGATAGACTGTCTCTTGGGAGAGTTTTGCCGCAAGCCGCCCCTGCAGATAGGAAACTGCCACAATCAGCATAAAAATAGAAGCAAGTATGCCAAGATAACGGAAGCAGGAGGAAAAATCTACAGACAGATGGCCGTCAGCATAGGAAATGGTGTCCAGGGCCTTTTGCTGCAGGAAGGGCGAAGAAATTTCCCCTGCCGTTGCAATCAGCATGCAGAAAAGCAGGGCAAAGAAAAGAGACTTATTCTTTCCGATATAGCCAAAAAGGCGGAACAGTGCTTTCTTCCTGTTTTTGGGTTTTTCACCCCTCATGCGGCTTGCCATATGGGCACCGGGACCTGCCCCTGGCGTTCTTCCGTTCATCTGAATCTGAGGTCCAGCCATTACACTCCCCCCGTCTGAGGCTGTTCAATAAGGGCTCCAGTCTTTATCTGTGAATCATAAATTTCCCGGTAAGTCTCTGAAATACGCAGCAGTTCGTCATGCGGGGCACAAAAGGAGCAGGTTCCGTCATTTTCTATCACGGCAATTCTGTCCGCAGACTTTACGCTGGCAATGCGCTGGGCAACCATGATGACTGTCGTTCCGCCATAATCTTTTTTCAGGGCGGCATGAAATTTTTCTTCCGTCGCCAGATCAAGGGCACTGGTGGCGTCATCAAGAATCAGGATTTCGGGTCTGCGTACCAGGGCACGGGCTATGGAAAGTCTTTGTTTTTGCCCGCCGGACAAGGAGTTTCCCCGCTCTGCGATAAAGGTATTGTAGCCGTCCTCTTTTGCAGAAATAAATTCATCTGCCTGGGCCGCCTTTGCCGCCTGCACTATCTCTTCGTCACTAGCGTCTTCCTTTGAAAAGACAATATTTTCTTTTATCGAGGCGGAAAAAAGTTCGCTCTTCTGCATTACAAAACCGAGTTTTGACCGCAAATCTTTTTGACGGTAGTCCCGGACATTTTTTCCATCCACATACACATTTCCCTCACTTGCATCATAAAAGCGGGGAATAAGGGAAACAAGTGAACTTTTTCCTGCACCAGTTGAACCGATTATAGCAAACGTTTCTCCCCGCCTGACGCGAAATGTAATATCTTTAAGGACCAGTTTTCCCGTCGCCTGTGGATAGGCAAAACTTACATGATCAAATGAAAGGGCATAGTCGCCAGCCTCAGGAGAAAGAGGACTAGCAGTCTGTCCGCTTTTTTCGTTAGTTTCGATTTTTCCGTTTTTTTCTTCCGGATCCCTGACTACAGGCTGAGTTTCAAGCACGGCATTTATACGGGCGGCAGAAACCTGAGCGCGGGTAACAGACTGCAGGAGATTTGTTGCCATGATGAGGGAACGGACTGCCTGAGTAGTATAGGTAACCGCCGCCATAATGGCACCCGTTGTCATGGCTTTCCCCAGACCAATGGCACGACAGCCGATAAAAATAACCAGCAGGACGCCGAAATTCATCATAAACTGCATGACGGGAGGCAGTCTTGCCATCAGATTAAAAACATCAAGATTTACTTTTTTGTAGCGGCTGTCTGCCTGAGTAAAGCGGTCGTATTCGTAGTCTTCGCGCACATAAGCCTTGATGACTCTGGCCCCGCCTGTATTTTCCTGAACAATCAGATTTATGGTGTCCAGTCGCTTCTGTGCTTCCTTAAAGAGTGGCAGGGCTTTTTTCAGCACAATGTAGATAAAAAGGGCTACCGTCGGAATAATCGTAAGCACAATCATGCCGAATTCCACATGCAGGGAAAAGAGCATAACCATGCCGCCGAACATAAACATGGGCGGTCTGACAAAACTGCGGAGCAGCTGCTGCATAAAGTCAACCACCACCGTAATGTCATTGGTAAGCCGCGTTACAAGTGAACCAGTAGTAAAGGCATCAGTCTGTTCTATGGACAGAGACATAACTTTTTCGTAGGCCGCACATCGTAAATCGTGACCAAAGCCCTGTGCCGCTTTCTGTGTGACATAGGAGCAGAAGACGCCGAAAAAGCCGCCGACCAGAGTGATGGCCAGCATGAGCAGGCCCAGCATGACAATCAGCTGCAGGCGGGAAATTTCTGCTCCGCCGGCAAAAATGATGAGACGGGCCAGCAGACCAGAAGCATTTGCCCCGTTCATATCCATGCCCAGTATCCCGAAGTTTACGATAAAGGACATAAAATAGGGCAAGAGGAGGTCACAGGCGACCTCCCCTACCATGAGAAGCGGAGCACAAATCATCAGTGCCCGATACGGGCGCGTAAATTCTCTCAATTTCCTACTTTGTAGTGTCCAGTAGTAATCGTGTGACCATCGTTGTATACGTCAAACCAGATTTCCTTGTTGTTGCTCAAATCAAGGGCATCATAGAATTCGGATACATTTGTCACTTTCTTGTCGTTTACCGCAGTAATGACATCACCGTTCTGCAAACGAAGTGCTGCTGCAGGAGATTTTTCCAGTACATTGGTAACAAGAACACCCTTCACTTTCTTGTCGTCAATCTTCAGTTCTTCACGAACCTTGTCTGTAAGCGGGCTTGCAATGAATCCCGGCCAGAGTTTGCTGTTGTCCGTAGAAGTTTCTTTTGTGCGTTCTTCAATCTTGACGGTAACAGTCTTTTCTTTGCCACCGCGGATAACCTTGAAGGTTGCAGTTTCATTTGCCGGGAGATATCCGACTTCACGGACAAATTCATACTGACTCTTTACCTTCTTTCCGTTCAGTTCGATAACAAAGTCACCGGCCTGCATGCCACCCTTATATGCGGGAGAATCAATGAAGACCTGTGAAGCAAATGCACCGTCCTTGTTCTTCAAGCCAAGCGCATCCTTGTAGTCGGGAGTGATTTCTACCAGAGAAACACCCAGCCAGCCATAAGTGATTTTACCCTTATTGATAAAGTCTTCAATTGCACGCTTTACACTGTTGATCGGCAGGGCAAATCCCAGTCCCTGACTTCCGCCAGACTGACTTGCAATCCATGTGTTGATACCGATTACTTCACCGTAGATGTTTACCAGTGCACCGCCAGAGTTACCCTGATTGATTGCGGCATCGGTCTGGATAAAGTCATTCATGTTGCCGATTCCTGCGCCACTGCGTCCCGTAGCACTGATAATACCCTGAGTCACAGACTGGCTGTAGCCGAGGGGAGCACCCATAGCCAGACAGATGTCACCAGTCTGAACCTTGTCAGAATCGCCCAGAGTTGCCACTACGATATTTGAATCCTTTTTTGCCTCAAAAGAAACCAGAGCGATGTCCTGTCTTTCATCAGCACCAACCAGTTTGCCTTCAAATTCCTGACCGTCATTCAGTTTGACTGAAATCTGTGTAGCAGTACCCGCAACGTGATTGTTGGTCAGTACATAGACTGTATCACCGGTTCTGCGCACGATGACTCCGGACCCCAGTCCCTTCTGTTCGTATTCGCGGGTTTTACCCTTTTCGCGGCCGTTTTCATCCTGATTGGGAAATCCGAAGAAGAAGAAGGGCAGATCATCAAAGGGAGACGCCTTTACTTCTTTCTTTTCTGTAACGTCAATTTCTACAACTGACGGAAGTACACCGGTACTGATTGAACGGAATGAATTCTGCAGTGCCTCAATCACTTTCAGACTGTCAGCAGGAATAGAAACTGCAGGTGTCGTATCAGCAAATGCCGTATCAGCCGTTCCCTGCACTTTTGTCTTTGCACAAGACATTGAAACAGCGGCGAAGGCAAATGCTCCTGCCGCAACCATTGCTAAAATTCTTTTTGTCCAGGTTTTCATCATATTTGAAAATCCTCCCTGTTTTTATCTTCAGTGGTTTTCCCACGTTTCTTCTATAAAGATAATATCAAAAAGGGTCTTTCGGTTACAAAAAAGATGAGGAATTTTTGACTAATAATTTGTTAGATTTTAACGGTCGTTAAAGCGGGAAAGAAATGCGCGTGTTCTTTCTTCCCGGGGATTTCCGATAACATCTGCACTCTTACCCTGCTCTACGATAAGTCCGTCTGCCATAAAGATGATGTGGTCACTGGTGTCCCGGGCAAAAGCCATCTCATGGGTAACAACAACCATGGTCATTTTTTCAGCGGCAAGAGAACGGATAACCGCAAGAATTTCTCCTGTCAGTTCCGGGTCAAGTGCAGAAGTCGGCTCATCAAAAAGAAGGACTTCAGGTTTGAGGGCAAGAGCCCGGGCAATGGAAACCCGCTGCTGCTGACCGCCGCTCAGTTCACAGGGATAATTACGGGCCTTATCTGCAAGCCCCATCCGATCCAGAAGCTGCATGGCAACTGCTTCAGCCTCATCTTTTGGCGTTTTAAGCACATGAAGCTGGGCGTCCATCACATTCTGCAGAACAGAAAAATGGGGAAAGAGATTAAAATTCTGAAAGACAAGACCCAGCTTCAGACCGATTTCGCGGAGCGTCTTTCTGTCAGCATAGACGCCGTTTGTTACAATATTTTTTCCGCAGATTGAAATGGTACCTTCATCAACTTCCGCAAGCTGGGTAATACAGCGGAGCAAAGTAGACTTTCCGCTTCCGCTCGGGCCAATGATTCCCAGAACTTCGCCCTGATGAACGGAAAAAGAAATGTCCCTCAGAACAGGCACACCGTTACTGAATGTCTTTTTTACGTGCTCAACTGAAATAACGCTTTCTGATTTGATATCGTCTGTCATAGTCTGCCTACTTATAATAATTCAGTTTCTTTTCCAGAACATTGAAGAAGGCAGAAACCGCCCAGTTCATCACAAAATAGAATACGCCCGCCACAAAAATGGGCGTAGTGGTAAAGAGGCGGCTTGACTGGGTCTGAGCTGTCCTGAGCAGTTCAGCCACGCCAATTACCTGCACCAGAGAGGTATCTTTTACCAGAGTAATCACTTCATTTCCCATTGCGGGCGTGATATTTTTGATTACCTGCGGCAATACGATTCGGAAAAAGGTCTGAGCCTTGGTATAGCCCAAAACTTTTGCCGCCTCATACTGTCCCTTAGGAACTGCCTGAATACCGCCACGATAGATTTCCGCAAAATAGGCCGCATAGTTTACGCTCATGGCAATAATTGCCGCTACAAAACGGTCATAGGACAGGCCAAAAAGATGGAAGGGAGCAAAGTAGACAAAAATCAGCTGAAGCATAAGGGGAGTTCCCCGGATGATCAGCAGAAAAATATTTGCTACCCATGACAGGGGCTTGAATTTTGACATTCTCGCCGCTGCAATGGGGAGCCCCAGAGGGAGCGCAAAAAGCAAGGTCAGGAAAAAGACCTCCAGAGAGACTACTGAACCTTGCAGCATAATCAGAATCATTTTTTGCATATTGTGCTCCACATCAGGGCAGCAGGAATTTACCGCCCTGTCAGGACTTGTGCCCTACTTTCCGATTACCGTAATATCGCTTCCGAACCACTTTGTGGAAATCTTTTCTACAGTGCCGTCAGCCTTCATTTCTTCCAGTGTCTTCTGAACAGCGGCAGTCAGGGCAAGGTCATTCTTGCGGAATGCAATGCCGTAGTTTTCAGGAGCAAGGCCCTGGTCCAGAACAACAAAAGGCTTGCCGGTTGTAACGATGCTGTAATCTGCAACAACTTTGTCCATGACAACGCCGTCTACACCGCCGATTTCCAGATCATTGAGGGCAGTGATGTTTTCCTTAAATTCAACAACATTTTTCAGAGTTGCCTTGAATTCTGTTGCGCCATCCAGTGCATCAGCGGCGCTTGAACCAGCCTGCAGACCGACTGTTTTTCCAGCCAGGTCAGCAAGAGAAGCAATGCCGCTGTCCTTGCGGACTACAAGAACCTGCTCGTTTGCCAGGTAAGGCTTTGTAAATGAAAGCATCGAAAGGCGTTCTTCCGTAATGGTAAGACCGTTCCAGATACAGTCGATGTTTCCGGTAGAAAGTTCCTGTTCCTTGGCATCCCAGTTGATGGGCTGAGCGCGGAAATTTACACCCAGACGGGCTGCAACTTCTTTTGCCAGGTCAATATCAAAGCCGACGATTTCGTTATTCTCATCCCTGAAGCCCATGGGCGGGAATGAATCATCCAGACCAAGAACAAATTCACCTTTTTTCTGCAGGTCTGCCAGTGAATTATCAGCACTGCTTTTCTTTGTACATCCTGCAAATACCATTGCCGCAAGAAGAGCTGCGACAAAAACAACTGTCTTTTTCATATAAATACCCCTTTTATATTTAATGCAGATCCAGGCAGAGAAAGCCTGAAATCCGCATTTAATTTTCAGCAAATTTCAGCAGTTTTGCGATTTGTTTTTCTACCTGAGCCTTTGCAGGACCACCAGTTACGCTGCGTGCCTCTACGCAGGCTGCAGGCTTAATCAGTGTAAAAATATCTTCTGCAAAGAGCGGCGAAAGTTTCTGCAGGTCAGAGATGGTCAGTTCTTCAATTGCAGTCAAACCGCGGTCAATACAGAGGCGTACTGCCTGAGCCGCCACACCATGAGCCGTACGGAAAGGAAGTCCCTTGCGCACAAGGTAGTCAGCCACGTCTGTCGCATTGGCAAATCCGCCGTCACAGCTGGCCGCCATTTTTTCTTTATTCCAGCGGGCAGTAGCAATCATGGCTTCAAAAACCATCACATTGCCCAGCACTGTATCGTACGCTTCAAAAAGGCTCTGCTTGTCTTCCTGCATATCCCTGTCATAAGAAAGGGGCAGTCCCTTCATCATCACAAGCAGGGCAATCAGGTCGCCGTAGACTTTTCCCGTCCGGCCGCGAATCAGTTCCGCAAAGTCAGGATTCTTTTTCTGCGGCATGATGGAACTTCCCGTAGACCATTTTTCACTCAAATCAATAAAAGCAAATTCCGTAGTAGACCAGATGACCACTTCTTCGCTCATGCGGCTCAAGTGACTTTGCAAAAGGGCAAAATCAGCAGCAAATTCAATGCAGTAATCACGGTCAGAAACGCCGTCAAGAGAATTGTCAGTAACGCCGTCAAAATTCAGTTTTTCCGCAACCAGTTCACGGTTCAGGGGCAGATCAGACCCCGCAAGTGCACCGCTTCCCAGAGGACTTTTTGCAATACGCTTTAATGAATCAGAAAGGCGCTCGCAGTCACGGACAAGAGGCCATGCCCATGCGCAGAGATGATGGGCCAGAGTTACCGGCTGGGCGTGCTGCATGTGGGTGTATCCTGTCAAAAGAGAATCCGTATGCTGAGCCGCCACAGTGGCCAGAGTCTTAATCAGCTTTTTAAGGGCTTTCTGCAAATCGGGAATTGCGCGGCGCAGATAAAGGCGTTCATCCAGTGCAATCTGGTCATTTCTGCTGCGACCGGTATGCACCTTTTTTCCCGCCTCACCTATTCTGTCAGTGAGGGTCGCTTCTACAAAAGAATGAATGTCTTCTGCACTGTAGTCGATGGCAAGTTTTCCAGACTGCAAATCAGCCGAAATTGAATCCAGACCTTTTTGAATCGCATCATTTTCTTCCGCACTGATAATACCCTGATGAGCAAGCATTGCAGCGTGAGCCTTACTGCCTGCGATATCGTCCAGTGCCATGCGTTCATCAACATATATTGAAGTTTCAAATTCTACAGCCGCCGCATCAGGACCTTCTGCAAAACGGCCATGCCAGAGCGCGGCGTGATTGTTATCAGTCATCGTGCCGTGAGCACTTTTTTCTTTTGCCATAGTCCAAAGTATATCGAAATGGGGAGCAATATGCAATCAGAAGGAAAAAGTCCGGCAATTTACAGCAGGACATGGCTCAATACCCCCCCCCATACTGTTTTCATACAAAAAAACGGGGACAGGAGAGCGCACGCAAAGGGAAAGTTTAGGAACCCTTTGTTTTTCTCCTGTCCCCTAACCCACACCGCACGAAATAAGGAGAGTGCGGTGCGGGGTTATTTCTTCTTTAAGCCGACCGAAGCATATTGCAGCATGCGATAGGCTTTGGGCTTTTCTTGTCACGCGGATGATTCGCTAACGCTTCTCGGGCTAACGCCCTCACTGGGATAGGCGAATTGCCGTCCGTGTGACGGTATGCCAGCTGTGAGAAGTGCAGAGAAGCACAGATTTCACAGTTGGCACAGATTTTTTTGAATGCCACCGTGCTAATAGCTCCGCACGGCGGGGAGAGAAATAGAATTACTCTGATAAAGTCAAAACTATATTTGCAAGAGTAAATGCCTTTGATTCTACAGCTGCAAAAGCTTTTCCAGATTTTACTGAACCAACCTTTACAGTAACTGTATATTCAGTGCCTGCAACTAAGCTTGTACCTGTTAATGATTTATCAAGGTTTACAGCATTGCTAGAACCATTCTGGCTCGCAAGTTCTGTTTCACCAAGTAACACTTTAACAGTAAAATCAGATGTCTTATTACAGCCTCCATAAAGTGCAATATTTGTTAGTTCTGCAGCCTTTGCAGGAGTAATTTTGAATGAAACATTAAAGAACTCTTCAAAGTCAGTATTCGCGGCATGTGTATAAGCTGTATTACCACAAGAAAGACCGTATATTGATTTTGCAGCATTCATATTCGGCACACTATCAAACGCAGAAGCAATTCTTGTATATACAGCATCTGTCACTGTCGTAATCAAATTCAAACTATCACTCGTTGTTGCACCATAAGAAAGAGTTGAATTCTTATCATATCCAGCAAAATAGCTGATTGTTGTTACAGCATTTACAGTAACTGTATAACTTCCGCTTACTCCGCTTCCATCAGCTGCTGTTGCTGTGATTATGGCTGTACCTGCTCCTACTGCTGTTACAACTCCGTCTGCAACTGTTGCAGCGTTTTCATTGCTTGAAGTCCAGGTTACAGCTTTGTTAGAAGCATCGTCCGGACTTACTGTTGCTGTAAGAGTGATTTTGTCACCTGCATTTACAGTTCCGCTTGTTGCGTCACTTGAATCTTTTACAACGATTCCAGTTACATTAACAACTGCAGCCTGAACTACAATAGTAACCTCAGCTTTTACTCCACTTGGTGCTGTTGCTGTAATTTTTGCACTTCCTGCTCCAACAAATGTTACTTTTCCTGTTGAGTCAACTGTTGCAACACCTGTAGCATCAGATGTCCATGTGATAGTCTTTTCTGTTGCACGAGCTGGAGCAACTGTTGCGCCAAGCTGAACAGAGCCATCAGCAAGGAGAACTGCTGCTGTTGGGGCGCCTGTAATTTCAACAGTTTCTACAGGAATAGTCTGAGCAGCACTGTATGCAACGATGTATCCAGGATAAACAGAACCTGAACCACCGCCAATTACGATAGAAAGTTCATCTGTAGAAGCAGTGTTAAATGTGAACTTAATAATGTCAGAACCATTGACAGATCCCGGATGTGTAAGAGTTTCTGCCGCTCCGTCACCAATTTTTACAGTGAAGGTACGACCTGCATTAGAGTTCTTAACATAAAGGTCAAAGCCTGCAACGCCCTTAACTTTTGCAGTTATGTTGCGGCTCTCTCCAGAAAGATTGTAGAAAACATCAGTGTAATCACCAATTGTGTTAGAAGATGACCAGTTGTCACTTGCTACAGAAAGGTATTCAGAACCACCTGCGTTTGCAGTTTCGCCAATCATACCAACATTAGTTTTTCCAAGGCTGATTGTTCCGCTTTCACCCTCAAGCACATACACGCTTACCTCGGCTTTCACCGTAACAACATAGGCTTCGCTCTTAACACCATCTGCCGTGGCAAACACATTTACAGTTCCTGCCGTTGCTCCTGCGGTGAGTTTACCTGTGCTTTCATCGATTGTAGTTCCCGTAGCGCCATCCGTCTCTGGGATTTCCACGCTCCATGTAACAGTTTTGTTTGTTGCGTTTGCGGGGAGTACTGTTGCCGCAAGGTCGGAAATTTCACCGCTCGTTGCAACGCTCGTTGTTCCGCTAATCGTTACACTTGTTACTGGAGTCTTTGCTACTGTAACTGCAACTGTTTTAGAAACATTGTCGTTTGCCTTTACAGTGATTGTTGTCTCACCGACTGAAACAGGAGTTACACGGCCATTTTCAACGGTCGCAACGTCTGGATTGCTTGAAGTCCATGTGATTGTATCTGTTGTGTCGCTTGGCTCATGTGTTTCTGTAAGCGTTACAGGCTCATCAGTGTCTTTGATTGTAAGAGTTGTGGCTTCTGCTTCTCCCTTCTTTACGGTAAGAGAAGTTACAGGCTTTGTCTCTGCCGCTACCGTGACGGTACATTCCGCTTTGACAGTCTCGCTTTCTGCAGCACCGTTTGCCGTTACCGTGATTTTTGCAGTACCAGCTTTCACACCAGTTATGACACCTGCATCACTTACCTTCGCAACGCTTTCATCGCTACTAGTCCATGTAACAGTCTTGTCGGTTGCCGTTGCTGGAGTTACTGTTGCAGTGAGGGTCTTTGTTCCGCCGATAATCACAGACGCGGTCTCGTCAATAGAAACAGCCGTTGCATACACTGTAGGTGACTGATTTTGTTTTGCAGCGGTCGTAAGAATGATGTCGTAAATACGCATGTATTTTGCACAGCCGATTACAACATCAACTCGGTCCGTACCAGAATAAGTATATTTAAGAACCTGACCGAGAGCAGGAAGCGTGTTTGTCCCTTTGTTTGGCGCATAAACTTCTTCTCCCGCAATTTTAATGTAAGCATAGCGGTCTGTCTTATCACTTGAACTGTTACCCTGTACGTATGCTTTTACGGTAAACGGTCCCTGTACATTTTTGAGAGATACAAGGTCACCTGCTGGTTCAATAGCACCAATAGTAGCACCGGCTGTTGAGTCAGTGTTACTTCCATTTACATAATAAACTGTACTGGAACCAAGAGTCTGGTCAGTTGCAATTTTATTGTAAACAAAACCGTTAGCTGCATCACCCTTGCCCATTGTAAGAATCATGCCGCTTGGTGTAGAAGCGTATTCATAGTCCTCTGAAAGAACATATTTACCTTTATAATCTCCACCAGCGTCTACAGCCTTAACTTCTGTTGTAGTTGTAGTCTGGAAATTCCAGACATAAGAAACAGCATCTCCTTCCTGCTGCTCCTCTTCTCCACCTTCGCCCCCCTGCGCAGGTGTTTCACTTCCCACCGTGAAGTCCGTGTCACCGCTCTTCCATGTAAGCGTAATGGGAGCCAGTCCAGTGATTGAAATCCTTGCAACCTGCCCCTTGGCATTGGTGTCGGCGGTGAAGGCCGCCTCGTTGTAGGTGCCTGAAATCTCGCCATTTGTGATTGTATAGGTGCCCACGGCTTCTTTCGCAACCGTCACGGGCGAAGTGCTGTCATCAGTCACCGCGTAGATTTTTCCGTCCACAACGATAATCGTCACATCGCCCGTGCCATCGTTGAACGCATATGTTCCCTTTACGGTGCCCTCCGTTACGGTTACGGTTACGATCACCTCAACCGTGATGTCGGTTTCCGCACCGTCGGCAGAAGTCACCTTTGCCGTCGTGTTTCCTTCCGCATCCGTGGTGACGGTGTAGCTGCTTCCGTCGGCTTTCGTGTAGGTGGCAACGCCGTCATCGCTTTCCGATACGGTGATTTCCGTGCCGTCTGCCAGAGTCGCCTTGCCGTTCTCGTCAACGGTGATTACCGTACTGTCACCGAGCGTAATCGTGCCCGCCTTGGCCTTTACGGTCACCGTACATTCGGCTGTCTTTGCGCCGTCCTTTGTCTTTACTTGGATTGTTGTTGAGCCGGTCTTCTTTGCGGTCACCTTGCCGCCATCGACCGTCGCGATAGATGTGTCGCCGGAAGTCCATTCGACTTCCTTGTTTGTCGCATCGCTTGGTTCTACCGTCGCCGTGAGCGTGATGTCGCTTCCTACGGTAACCGATGCCTCCGTCTTGTCGAGCGTTACGCCCGTTACTGCCACTGTGCTGGGAGAATCATCCCCGCTGTCACTACAGGAGGTTAATAATACCCCCCCCATTACTACTGTACACAATAATAGTGACAGTACTTTCTTAAATTGCTTCATAGAAGTTCCTCCTTTTGAACTTTTAGCTATGAGTTTTTGGACTTTTTGTGTCCAGAACGTTTTTGTTCAAATCCTAGCATAAAGACAAACGGAAGAACTTTGCAAACGAGATTTTGGATTATTACGACATTATTTCCGATCACACAGGAAGCATGATTCCGCTTTTCCGGTCGGAAGTATTGCCGGTAATCAGCGAACGGCGGACATTTCTTTTTGCATAGTCTGCCAGTCGCCTGAAAGCATCGCGCACTTCTTCCGGGCTTGCAAAGAGGAGGCCTTTGATTTTTTCTTCACGGTCTTCATCAAAAATGCCGTAAAGGGTACGCAAAAGCCCTGTTGAACCACGGGAATGAGGTGAACGAGGCTGAATATTGCTGGAGTAAGTTCCTGTTACTGCCCTCTCAACGGTCTCCCTGTCCATGAGCATGCCGGCGCCCTCTTCCAGACAGGCATTGAACACGTCTGCAGATTTTTCCGGCGTGGGGTCACGATAGGTGCTGAAGACAAGAGAATTTGCCAGAGCCTCGGTGTAGCAGAAGGCCCCGTATGCACCGCCAATGGTACGAAGTTTTTCCCAAAGCAGGGTATTTGAAAGCCAGTGAGTACAGATTTCTTCCAGGGCTGATTCCTTGCTGCCAAAGGGTGAGCATTGCGTACACTGGGAGGCAAATCCCACCTGAGAAGAAGCAAGCAGCACTTCATTTTCTGCCTCAGTCTTTTCTGCACCCGCTTCGGTCAGGCGGATAAAATCCTGGGGAGAAGCCGGCAGGGGTGGTTTTAGGGAAGAAAGGCCCGCAGCCTGAACAAAAGCATCCAGTTCCCTGCGGACCGCCTGAATGCCGCTCTCTTCCGCCGTCACATGCACAAAGGCGCCTCCTGCCTTTACTCTGGCAAAGAGAGATTTCAGATGTTCTGCCATGTCTTCTGCACAGCCTTCGGGAAGGGAATGCAGGGTAAAAAGAAGGGTCAGCCCGTTCCAGATTTCGTCAATTGCCTTTGTGCGGGAAACAGACCTTTTTGCCCGGAGAGAAACATAGTCGTGGCCGTCGGGAATCACTGTAGAATCAACATCGTTGCGCAGTTCCGTGATGATATCCTTCAGGCGTTTTGTGTCATGATAATCTACTTTAGAAATGCAGTCAGAAAGCAGGCGCATTGCCGTGGCACATTCTTTTTCCAGCATGCCCATGCGGTAGACAAGCCATTCCCGCCCTACCCAGTCTTTATGTTCCGACGCCCATTTTTTTGCAAGGTCAGTCGTACTTAAATCTGAAACAAGCAGATTCACTGAAATGCCGCCGGTATGCAGGGCCGTCTGTTCGGCAGCCTTTGCCCAGTCCAGATCTCCCCAGCCTGTTTCAGTTACGCTTTCCGCAAGAATGGGGAGGAAGGGATACTCTTCAGGCGGTACTACATCGGCAGGAAATCCTACATCAATGTAAATAATGCCGTTTGTATTCTCACAGTTGGTAAAGAGGGGCAGATTCTTTCCGTCCACTCCCCTCACGCTGCTGATATCCGTATGGATTTTTTCAAGAACAACTTTTCCATCCACCAGAAAATCTTTGGGGTGGATATGAGGAAGACAGGAGTCATCTTCTGCCCTGCTCTGGAAGGCATGCAGAGCATCATTCTGCCTTTTGATTTCATCTTTTGAAGTAGTTTTCAGCAGGTTAGCAATCAGTTTTTCTTCAGCCTTATCCCGCTTCCGGCTATATTTTTTTGTGGGAGAGACTACAACCAGAGAGCGTTCCTGATTGTCCAGCAGAAGTTCCTGAATCAAATGCTCAACAAATCCTTTTTGACTGCGGACTTTTTCCGCAACTTTGTCAAAGGTTTCGCGCAGGCGGAATGATTTTTCTACATCAAAGCCGTAGAGCCAGGCATAAATGGGTCGGGTCATCAGGCGGAGGGCATAGGGACCATGAACCCGCTTTATTTCACACTGGGAATACTCCATGGTCATCAGGGTAGAATCAATGTCGTTCCGGGGAATGCCTTTTTTTACCAGATCAGAAAGAGTATCAAAAATCAGCT
>ODAI010756639.1_pt1 | contig 22339 bp, 13 predicted proteins | sample 1539321 | NCBI WGS metagenome assembly ODAI01 (sample SAMN02144231, study PRJEB22623) | gut metagenome | biome: sheep rumen | host: Ovis aries | place: New Zealand | reverse complement strand
GAATACCATAGCCATTACAGTAACGGCAGTTCCCTTAATTACGTTTTCATCAATGTTGTTGAGCTTGCGGTAGATGATAGCGCGTTCGTTCATCCAAGAACCGAATACGGCACCGATAGCTCCCCACATCTGAACCTGTGGATCCTGAGGGAAATCTTCACCTTTTTCCTGTTTGTACATTGCCTTGTACTTCTGAACGATTTCCTGGAGTTCTTCAGTTGTAAGTTCAACGTCTTCTTTAATTCCGCGGTGTGATTTTACTTCGTCGATGATAGCTTCAAATTTGTCATGATCAACACCCATAGCAACGTTACCGTACATCTGAATGAAGCGGCGGTAAGCATCCCATGCGAAACGCGGGTTGTTAGTCTTGTTAGCAAGACCAAGAACTGATTTATCGTTAAGACCCAGGTTGAGGATTGTATCCATCATACCAGGCATAGATTCAGCAGCACCAGAGCGAACAGATACCAGAAGTGGATCGTTTTCGTCGCCAAGTTTCTTTCCGAATGTTGTTTCAAGTTTGTTAAGGTATTCAGCAACTTCCTTATCAAGTCCCTCTGGATATTTCTTGCCAAGCTTGTAGTATTCCTGACATACGTCAATAGAAATTGTGAATCCAGGTGGAACTGGAAGACTTAAAGGAGCCTTTGCCATCTGAGCAAGGTTAGCACCTTTACCACCGAGGATTGGGCGCATTGATTCGTCGCCTTCTGCATCCCCGTTGCCAAAAAAGTAAACATACTTTGTAGCCATTGATTTACTCCATTTTATAAAAAAAGATTTGCTAATGTTAATAAAGATATTTTATAGATTTAAATGAAACATTACAAGGGCGGTACCGCCGCAAGCGGCGGTCGCTACGTCCGCGGTTCCGCTATCGCTCCATTGCTCCACAGAGTTTCGCAACGGCTTCGCCGCCGCTACCATCGCTACCGCAATCTATAAATTTTTGAGTTACGCTTCTTATTCCAGATGGCCCGCCTTTCTTCCGGCAGACTTTCAATATTTCCCTGTTCAAAACCAAGATTTTCAAACCAGTCAGCAGCCTGAGTCGTCATGATAAAAATACTTCCCGAAGTTCTGCGTTTTGCGACCGCAATCAGATGTTCAACAAGTTTAAGGCCTATTCCCATATGGCTGAAGTTTTCATCAACCGCAACAGCCGCGATTTCCGCCTGCCCGTCCTGGTAAAAATGCAGCGCGGCACACGCATGCACGCCGCCGTCAATTTCGTAAACCACAAAATCACCCAACTGACCCGCCAGCTGCTGCTCTGAACGCTGTAAGAGATTTCCTTTTTCGATAAAAGGCCTCATAATTCCCATAACAGCCGGAATATCAGTATGGGTCATCGCTCGGATTTTTCCGTAATTGCTTGTATAAACCATTGTTCCGGAACCAAGGTCGCTGAAAATTTCACATGGAAGCACGCCGTCAATATTTCCATCAACAAGGTGAACTCGGGTAACTCCAAGCTGGCAGGCTTTTTTTGCCATTTTAAGCACGGAAATCACATCAGAATGACTTTCATCTGCCTTTTCAGCCGGATTATTCTTTATAAATTCATCAACTTCTTCCAGATTCATGGCAGGAAGGTCCCCTTCCTCGGAAAGAGCAAAACCATCAGGAATCTTCCAGCCTTTACAATTAATGGTTTTTCCTGCCATCACATAAAAAAGCTTATCCGCACCCAGATTAATCGCAACTTCCTGAGCCAGACTTGCCGAAGAAATATTGTAAGGGCGTCCGCTGGCATTCCATCCTATGCAGGGGAAAATCGGAATAAAGCCGTCATCAAGAACTTTGCGCAGGGCTTCTGTATTCAGCCGGTCAATTTCACCGGCAGTTCCAAAATCAAAACCATCAAGGATGCCCTTGGCCCGGGAACGTACCCAGTTGCCAATAATTGCATTTATGTCATTTGCCGCAAGGCTGGTCATTACAATATTTGAAACGTCAAATGCTGCCATTTTTATGACAGCCATAGCATCAGTATCCGTTACGCGGCAGCCGTCTTTATATTCCCAGCCGATTTTTGCTTCTGTCAAAAGCTGATCAATACGGGAACGGGCTCCGGGAATTATCACAACTTTAATTCCCGCTTCGTGCAGGAGCGAAATATCGCGGATATGACTTGAAAAAAGGGGCGATTCAATAGTCCTGTCATCAAGATAAATTACAAGCGTCGCATTCTTAAATTTCTGCAGATAGCGGATTACGTTTCTGATATTGTCAGCTTTCATATTTTTATTTTAGCACTTTTCATTTCTAAAAGCATCCGTATTTTGTTTGGAAAAAATGCAGCCGCAATACTGCTGGCGGTAAAGACCGTATTCTTCACTCAGCTGAAGACTCCGCAAAAATCCGCTTTTTTTCTTAAAATCAGATGGAAGCCAGCGGGGATTCTTAGAAGGGCCGCTTTCTTCAGCCGCAGCAGCTTCCAGCCCGAAAGTTTTATCTTCCGCCTGTCCTGCCAGCCTTTCCCCAATCACATTGATTTTTTCAGCATCCTTAAAAGGACTGATTGAAAGGGTCGTACAGAAATAGTCAAAATTGTGAGCGGACGCGTAGGCATAGGCACGTTTCAGGCGCAGCTCATAGCAGCGGCGGCAGCGCTCACCTTTTTCCGGCTCCTTTGCAAGCTCCGGCTCTTTGTCCGTTCCAATAGCCGCGTAAAAATCAGACGGCTCGTAAGTATCCTTTACAAGCTTCACCTTTCCTTCAAGGGCAGGACTAAATCTGGGTAAAAAATCCTCCAGTTCGCCCAGTCGCCGCCTGTATTCCTCTTCCGGATAAATGTTGGGATTATAGTATAAAATCGTAATTTCAAAGTATTTTGCCAGATATTCCAGTACATAAGAGGAGCATGGAGCACAGCAGGCATGCAGTAAAAGTGACGGTTTTTTACCATTTTTTGATAAATTTTCTTCAAAATTTGTGAGAATTTCGTCTAATTTTCGCTGAAAAATCGATTTTTTTACCATTTTTTGCTATAAATCCAGGAAATTTTTCAAAATTATTTCACAGGTTTTCATGATTTTATTCAAGGCCTGGTCGTCGGTTGGCAGGGCAAAAAGGCTTCCTGCCCCACTTTCCGGATTTTGTCTTACAGTTTCCTTGCGGTTAGCAATATAAATATCACGGTTTTGAATTAAAACTGAACTCAAAATTGAAGCACTTTCACCTATTTCCTTTTCACTTTTCTGCTTTATTTTTCCAACAGCAGAAAAAGTTTCTATGATTTTATAAATATCATCATAAACCCGCTGATTTTCCCGGCGCACAATTTCCAGCGCCTTTATATTAAAATACTGCTCACAGCGGACAAAACTGTACATTTCAAAGAGGGGTTCATTTTCAAAAAGATTAAAAAATCGGGTTATCAGCCTTTTAAAAAGAGTCTGTACCGAGGTTTTATTTTTGATGATTATATCGATTGTGTTTTCAGCTAAAAATCCGACTTTTCCAATTTCATCACCGCAAAATGCAAGAGTTGCATCGTACATTGCATCACGGCTTTCAAAGTGATTGTAAAGTGATGCTTTTTTTATTCCAAGGATTTCGCTTATATCTGAAAGGGAGGTAGCTCCGGGACTTTTTTCAAAGGCCGAAGCTATAAATGACTGAATGATTTTTTCCTGGGAAATGTTTTTTCTGCTCATAAACTAATTGTCGGTAACTAACGACAATTAGTTTATAGCAATTATTAAACGTGGAACTGGTCTACCTGCTCACCCATCATCTTAATAGACATTTCCATCTTTTCAGAGATGCTGGCAAGGTTTGCACTGGTCTGATTAATGTGCTTTGCACCTTCAGACATTTCGTCCATTCCCTGTTTCATGCTGAAAGTTGCATCCTGAAGATTTTTAATTTCTGTAAGAATTGCCTTGTTTCCTTCGGCCATTTCAACAGAAGCAGTCTTAACTTCAGAGCTGCTGTCATTCATATTATGCAGGGCTTCACTGATTTGCTTAGAACCCTCTTCCTGTTCAGCCATGGAGTTTGTAATTTCCTGAACAAGATTGTCTGTATTTCTGATACCGCCGGAAATTTCCTGCAGGGCGCTCTTTGCATCCTGAGAAGCACTTACAATTTCTTCAATTCCGCTTGTAATCTTATTCAGCTGATTTCCAATTGTCTTAGACTGAGCTGAAGAAGTTTCACTAAGCTTTCTGATTTCATCTGCAACAACACTGAAGCCCTTTCCTGCTTCACCGGCATGAGCCGCTTCAATAGCCGCATTCATGGCAAGAAGATTTGTCTGCTCTGCAATATCAGAAATTACGGTATTTGCATCCTGTAAAGCTTTTGATTCAGATTCAATTACCATAATCTTTGAGTTTACGTCATCCTGCTTCTGAACACCCACAACAGCCCTCTGAGCAAGATTCTTAAATTCCATAGCCATGCGCTGAACAGAATTATTAACAGAGTTAATGTTTCCAATCATCTGTTCAACCGCCGCAGAAGCCTGAACAACAGAAGAAGACTGAGATTCAATCATTTTGTTCAAAGATTCAATGTTAGAAGCAATTTCGTTAACCGCACCTGCTGTCTGTGAAACACTTCCTGTCTGAGTATTAATACTGCCGCCAATACTGTCGATGTTTGCGCTGATTTGTGTAATTGCAGAAGAAGTTTCACTTATGCTTGACTGTAAAGTTTCACCTGCATAAACAAGCTCATCCTTAGAAGCCTTCATTGCAGAAATAATTTCATGAAGCTTTTCGCTGAACATATTAAATCCGGTTACAACACGTCCAACTTCATTGTTAAGATTCAAATCAATTCTTTTTGTCAAATCTGCATTTCCTGTAGCAATTTCAAGGATTGCGTCTTCAACCTTTTTCAAAGGCGTCAAGGATTTATAAATCGTAATAGCCGCAACAATCAGAATAATTACTACAAGAGAAAATGCGAAAATAATCATGATTCTTGCAGTATTGCTGGCAAGTGCAGTAATTTTTTTACCGTCCAGCATAATAGCCAGAGACCATTTTGTTTTTGGAACCGGAGTATAAACGCAGAGAACTTCTCCATCTTTTCCTTTTACCCAGGTTGTATCACTGATTCCAATAAAGGTGTCGCTTTTAATCTGTTCGGTAACTTTGTCACTTTCCGGACTTTCATTGTACATATCCAGAACGTATTCTTCGCCAACAAAAGTGATTCTTTCACCGTTTCCTGAACGAAGAAGACCCGCACCAAGTTCATTTAATTTAATATCCTCAAGAATTTTGCTTACGTTTTCAACTGCAATAACGCCGATAAATAAACCGACAGTTGTACCATCAACCTTTGCGGCCTTACAAACATGAACGATTGTCTGACCTGTTGTTTTTGAAGTTACAGGATTATCAATATAGAAATCTTTTCCAAGCTGCATGATTGCCTGATAATAATCACGGTCTTTAATATTTGTAACTGCACCGCGATCTGAATAGAAGGTTGCTGTATCATCTGCCCAACCGATGTAATCAAATACTGCAGGGCGATGATTTACATGATCCTTCATCCATTCGACAATCTGCTCTGAATCGCGGGTTTCAAGAACATCAGATTCTGTATAATAGGAAAGATATGCAAAATATTGATCTAAAGTGTGGCGGATACTGTCTGCATATTCATTTGTAACTTCGACATAACGATCCACGGTTGACTGGCGTAAAGCCGGACGAATATAACCTTCAATCAATCCGATTGTTTCCAGAATATTCAGAAGAATTGTCGTTATACCAATTAATAGTGTGATTCTGACAAAAAGATGTCCTTTTTTGCCCGAAGCTTTATTTTTTGTTTTTTTTGCCGCTTTTTTTTGAGCCTTAAACTCTTCCTTCGATTTTTCTTCGATGTCTGACATAGTTTTTTTACTCCTAAAAATTTTTCATTGCTCTTTATCCATTATATTTTATACTTATAAAGTATAAACGCAACTATAAAATTTTCGTCAAAAGAGATTTTTTACTTTATGACATTTTATGCCGATAAATTTTATGAGATTTAAATGAGCACAAAAGAAGAATTTGAAAAGTTATTTTTACCGGGAACTCGTAACGCAGAAATGTTAAAGCAGGCCTTTAACATCACTTTTCATGAATGTTTCATTGCTAATATTACAAAAGACCTTTTTGACAGTGAGATTTTTTACAGCGATGGTTCCGAGTTCAAAACTCTTGAATCTTATCAGTCTTTAAAAAAGCCTTTTACTTTTTCGGAATTTCATAACTGGTGCGCAGATAATCTTGTAATCACAAACACCGAAGAATATAGAAAAAAAAATAATATTAAAAATATCCTTAAGAATTTTGAAAAAGGCATTAATTCCTACAACCTTCAGTTCAAAACTCAACTTTTTGAAGGTTCCATAAGCCTTGTCAGCCAGAATACCTTCCTTGTAAAAGATGATAAATCTGGTGATATTTTCTGTTTCACAACTCTTTCCCTGCTTTCAGATCAAAGACATGTTGAAAGATTTTCCCTTTATTCCAACACCCTGATTCAAACTCTGGCTGCTGACTTTGAGGCGGCCTTCTTCGTAGACTTAAAAAATGATTCTGTTTTTACTTTACGGGCTTCTCAGGAATTCCTGAAAAGAAATAAAAAAGCTGAAAATATCTTCATTTATTCGCTTTTCTGCAAATATATCACGGAAAACAGCGTATATAATGAAGATTATAGTTCAACGCTTGTCGCCCTCAGCAAAAAAAATATTTTCCGCGAATTCAATCAGAAAGATTTATTTACAATCAATTACCGCATAAAAAATTCAAAGGGCGGCCTGGCTTACTATCAGATAAAACTTGTAAAAACCAACGAATGGGATTCAAATAATTCCTTCATTCTTGGTATCCACAATATCGATGAAGAAACCCTCAAAAACTTTGAACAGCTGGAAAAAATCAAAAAACAGACGGAATTAAACCTTCAGCTTAATGCCGTTATCAATACAATTTCAAAGGATTTTACCAGCATTTTTTATATTGAATTCGACCGCGACCGGGTTTTTGAATACAGGACCAGCGACTTGTTTAAGCAGCTGCAGCCGGCGTCTTCCGAACTTTATATTTCAATTCCCCACTTCTGCAATATCATGCGGCAGATTTGTCTTTCAAAAGTTCCCCTAGATAATCAGGAAAAATTATTGAAGCTGCTTTCCCCTACAGCCCTGCGTTCGCATATCAAAGAAGTTCCGATTTTCTACCAGGATTTTCAGATTAATCTTCCCTCCGGCGAAAAATTCTATCAGCTGAAAATAGTACGCGACATTACCAAAAAAGATGAATTTAACATTGTCGTTGGTTTTGTTGATATCGATAAGCAGCGCCGTATGGAAATTTATCAGCAGCAGGCCCTGGAGGAAGCCCGCCTTAAAGCAGAACTTGCAAACAAGGCAAAATCCACCTTCCTCTTTAATATGTCCCACGATATCCGCACTCCAATGAACGCGATTATCGGATATTCTGCGATGACCGAGCGCTACATCAACGATCCGCAGAAGGCCCTTGAATGTCTGGAAAAAGTAAAGATTTCGGGCGACCATCTTCTCAAGCTGATTGATGATATTCTTGATATGGCCCGCATTGAAAACGGAAAAATCAAAATTGATGAAAACCCCATTCATATCCGCAGCTTCATAGAAAAGCTGGTCGAAATGGAAAGTGTCGATGTTGAGACCGCAAAACTAACACTGGTAGTTGATTTTCAAAATCTTAAAACCGATATCGTAATTGCGGATTCCTTCCGCCTCAATCAGATTTTCCTCAACATAATCGGAAACTCAATCAAATATACGCAGCCGGGCGGAAAAATAAAACTGACGGTAAAGGAGCTGGAATCCCCTGACCCTGATTATGCCTCGCTGGAATTTTCGGTAGAAGATACAGGAATCGGCATGAAGCCGGAATTTCTTTCCCATATTTTTGAAATGTTCTCCCGCGAAAGAAATACAACCCTGAGTAAAGTTCAGGGAACCGGCCTTGGAATGGCCATCGTAAAAAATCTTGTTGATTTGATGAAGGGACAAATCTACATTGAAAGTGAGTTCGGAAAAGGAACAAAAGTTACTTTTAACTTTAATTTCAAAATCCAGAAAACACCTTTTGCAAAAGATAAAAATGCAAATAAGAAAAAGAAGCGAATTTCCCTCAAAGGTAAACGCGCCCTGCTTGTTGAAGATAATGAACTTAACCGTGAAATCGCCAAGGATATTCTTGAAATTGAACATATCATTGTTGATGAAGCAACCAACGGTTCTGAGGCTGTTGAGATTATAAAGACTTCGAAGCCTGGATTTTATGACTTTATTCTCATGGATGTTCAGATGCCGCTGCTTGACGGATACCAGGCAACCGGCATTATCCGCAAGCTTGATAACAAAAAACTTGCAAATATACCGATAATTGCAATGACTGCAAATGCATTTGAGGAAGATAAAAAACGTGCCCTGGACAGCGGCATGGATGATTATCTTTCAAAGCCGATACGTGCTGAATCTCTTTTCAGCACAATTTCAAACCTTCTTGCAAGAAAATAGCGAGGCTGAAAAGTGGACGAATTTATAACAGATAAAGAAGTTGCAGAAACTCTCATCCATGATGCAACAGTCGTGTTAAAAATTAACCTTGTCAGCGACACTGCCTATGTAATGCACCTTAGCGATTATGTAAAAGAACACTATTCAGATGTATTGTCAGAATCCTTCAGCTATTCCCGGGTGATTCCTGTCTTTATTGAACGCCAGGTTATTCCAGAAGAACGCCCTATTATTACTGCCGTAACAAATATTCAGAATATCCGTGAAGCTCTGAGAAAAAAAGACAGCTTTTCAGTAATCTACAGAAACACCTACAACAACTCTTTTATGTACAGCATGCTTAAATACTATAAGGTGGGAAAGACAAATGAGCCGGAAAAAATTCTGCTGGTTTTTCAAAACTGTGATGATACCATCCAAAAACAGCTGACCTATCAGAATAAGCTTAAGGATGCAAGACAGGATGCAGAAATTGCCCAGATGTCTAAATCAACCTTCCTCTTTAATATGTCTCATGATTTACGAACGCCCATGAATGCAATTATGGGGCTTACCGATATCGCAAAAAAACACATCAATGATTCTTCAAAAGTTTACGAATGTCTGGAAAAAATCAATTTTGCAAGTACAAATCTTCTGAGCATTCTGAACGATGTGCTTGATATGACCCGGCTGGCCAGCGGAAATATCAAATCTGAACCTAAGCCTGAAAACTTAAAACTCATCATTTCTAACCTGATTGATATGATGAAAACAGCTGCAGAAAAGAAAAAAATAAAAATTCAGTGTGATTATGAATCTCTTTCACATACAAATCTGATAATCGACAAGCAGCACTTTAATCAGATTTTGATGAACATAATCGATAATGCAATTAAATTTGGCGACCCGGATTCAAGAGTTTTTGTCAATGTTTCGGAAAATAAAACGACTGATGATGAAAACGCCTACATCACAATTAAAATAAAAAATACCGGAATCGGCATAAATCCTGATTTTCTGCCGAAAATTTTTGAATCATTTACCCGCGAAAGAAACTCAACGATGAGCGGAATTCAGGGAGCCGGACTTGGACTTTCAATCACCAAAAAGCTTGTTGAACTTCTTAATGGAACAATCGAAGCAGAAAGCCAGCCTGGCAAAGAAACTGTCTTCACCGTTAAGTTTATTTTCCCGATTAATAAATCAGATAAAAAAGCAAAGCAGATTTCTGATATAAAAACTGAAATAAAGCATCAGAGCGATTTAAGTCATTTCAAAGTCCTCCTTGTTGAAGATAATGAACTTAACCGCGAAATCGCAAAGGATATTCTCCACGATAATAATATCAAAGTTGTGGAAGCAGAAAACGGTTCTATTGCGGTTGATATTATGGAAAAAGCAGATGATGGTGAATTTAATGCAATTTTCATGGATATTCAGATGCCGGTTATGGACGGATATCAGGCAACAAAAAAAATAAGGTCGTTGAAAACGCCTGTTTCAAAAATCCCGATTATCGCCCTTACGGCTAATGCCTTTGAAGAAGACAAAAAAAATTGCTTTGCAGTGGGTATGGATGCCCACATTGCAAAGCCTGTCAGCAGTAAAAAAATTATTGAAACTTTGAAGAAGTTCTGTTCTTAAAGAATATCAGCTTATAACCACATTCTTTCCAAGATCTTTTCCCCTGTAAAGATTTTTATCTGCTTCTACAAACATTTCGGTATATTCCCTTCCGGTCTGATATACACTTAATCCGCCGGTAAGAGTTACAAAGAATTCTTCACCATTTGCTTCAAATAAATGCGCCGCAAGATTAATTCTTATTCGGTTTGCAATTTTTTCTGCAATAATCTTATTAGTATTCAAAATCACAAGGAACTCTTCTCCACCCCAGCGGAAAACTTTATCTTCCAGTGAAATTGATTTCTGGATAATTTCTGCGGCAGTTTTTAGAACTTCATCACCAACCTCATGACCGTAAGTATCATTTATCATCTTAAAGTTATCCAGATCAAAAATTACGACGCAGAAATTTTCTTTCTGTCTGTCGGCCTTTTCTATATAACGGTGGATATATTCCTTTAAACTGCGGCGGTTCAAAAGATGTGTAAGAACATCATAATTTACCAGCATCTTTATGTGATATACAGAAGCACTGAGGGCAACAATCAAAAGAAGCAGCATAAATACAACCGCAATGATAATCGAAATATAATCATCTATAAAATCATAGAAAGAATACTGCTGCATTTTTACAGAGTAGTTGATTATTTCTTTCTGCAAATCATCCTTATTTATAATAGAAATAACTTTATTAATTATGGAAATTCCCTGAGTCTGCTTATTATCCGTAGCAAAACTAATTCCCTGGGGATTTCCAATTTCTGTACTGACAAGATTTTTATATTTTTTACGTCCGAAGATTAACGAGGATATATCGCTCATTTCAAAGAGTGCAGAATCAACTTCTCCTACAATGACAGCATCAAGACATTCTCCCGGAGTATCATAAAACCTGAGTTCCGACTTTTTAGCCTCGTCTGACATCATAAATGTCCTGGTAGAACGGGTTCCCCTTTCCAGCGCAATCTTTTTCTGGATTTCATCAAGATTCTGTCCTTTTTCATGCACAAGACAAAAAGACTCGTTCATCATTGGGCGGGAAAGAGCAATCTTATTAAGTTCAGCAGAATAGAGTTCATAAATGAAAGGAAAAGCCAGATCTATTTCATTTTTCTTAAGTGCATTTACAATTTCCTGATAATCATCGTAATAAACATAATTTATCTTAAGATCATACAGTTCGAAATTTTCCTTAAGCTTATTCATAATAAATCTGACAATACCGCTTGTTTCGCCGCTTCTTTCATCATAAATAGAATAAGGCGCATCATCTTTGTAACAGCCTACATTCAAAACATCTTTTCCATAAAGCCATTCCTTTTCTCTAATATTAAGATGTTTTTGTCTTGAAACATTAGAAAAATACTTTGTCCACATTACACTATTATAATAAGGATCTGTACGGTAAAGGCTGTTCTGCGCAGCGTTGAGTTCTTTAAGTAAATCTGTACGCTCTTTTGTAACAACCAGATAAACATCAGAGGAACCGATTTTTATAACAGGTTCCCAATCAATTTCAGCAACCAGATCCATTGAAAGATACAAATCATAAAGTCCGGCATTAAATTCACTTTCAGATACTTCATCATAGGGTTTTTCAATTACATTCAATTTTATTCCGGATCTTTTTATCCAGCTTTTAAACAAATCGTATTGATAAGAGCCTCGGCCGATTTCTATGGTTTTTCCGTCAAGAGTTGATAAATCTTCCGGATTAATTGAATCATTATTTCTGAGAGAATAAAGATAATAATTTTCCTGTGCCATAGAGTATTCAGGGTAATTATAAAGCTTTTCGCGGTCAGTCCGGTAAGATACATCAGGCAGTAAATCTATTTCACCCTTCAATATTTTTTCATTCAAAACATCCCAGTAACCGTAAACATATTCATATTCCCAGTCTGTGTAAGATGCAATGTTCTGTAAGTATTCATAGGCATAACCAGATTTTTCATCCCCTTCCATAAAACCAGACATAAAATTTCCGGCATCAATGTAATAACCAACCTTTACAGTTTTGGCAGAGAGAAGTAAGGCACTGCTGAATACAAAAAGCGATGTCAATAATTTTTTCATAATAATTATTTTATTATAAATTCTGCCAATAAGGAAATTTTATTTTTCTAAAGAAAAAATTCTGCAAAAAGTTAACTAACTATCTTTTGTTCTGCTTTAAACTAACTATCGATTGTTTTGTCTTTTAACGATATGTGTATGTTTCACGTGCAACATTTCTTAGATAATTAATAATGCAAACATTTTGCTTTCAAAATGTTTGAGCGATGATTACGTTAATTGATAACTGTAAGAGTAATTTTTAATCATCGCAGTTTCACGTGAAACGTGTGATGGTTGTAATGGGATCTACAAATGCCGGTTTACGTTACCATCGCTCATACTGTTTTTTCTTCGCAAAAACAGTATGGGTAAATATACGTATGATGGTGGTTAGTGTTTCACGTGCAACATTACATGATTTTCACAATTTGTGGAATTTTGGTTAACTATGTGGATAAGTCGATAAAGTTATCCACATTCTTTCCACAAATTGTGGATAACTGCGATGGAGAGAAAAATTGTTTCATGTGAAACGGCGATGGTCGTAAGGCTGTATTCCAACTATAATTCACATAACCATCGCTCAAACTTTTTGCTCACAAAAAGTTTGTAGTAAATTGAATTTAAAATGTTGCACGTGAAACATAGTGTGTTAAAAGAAAAAGGACTAACCATCCGTGGTTAGTCCTTTGCCTGATTAATATCACCCTTAAACTATTTTAATAGTTGTTACCCTTGATATAATTATTTATTATTTACTGAAAATTGTCAACAAAACTTAGCTGAAAATCAAAAATTTTTAGCAAATAATCAAAATAATCTTCTAATTCTTTGTATTATAAAGAATTACTCGTCTTTATCCTGTATTTTATCAATGCCTACAAGATAATCTGGTTCTGTAACGCGAACAAGAGTTACACCAGATGCACCAGTTCCCTGTTCTTTGATATCAGTTGCTTTCAGACGTAAAGTTTTACCCTGGCTTGTCATAAATACAAGTTCGTCTTTAAGTTTTATATCAAGGGCACCGATGATTTCACCCTTTGTATCTGTGTTTCCAAAGATTTTCTGACCGCTTGTTCCGCGTCCATGTGTATTAAAGTTATCGAATGAAACTCGTTTACCAAATCCTTTTTCTGTTACAAGGATGATGCTTGAATCATTTTCAACCTTTACAGCGGCTGCAATTTCATCACCTTCAGAAAGTTTCATTCCCTTAATACCGCAGCTTGCACGACCCATTTCGCGGACAGAATCTTCCGTAATTCGGAGGGCTTTTCCACGGCGGGAAATCATCATTACTTCAGCATCACCGCTTGTCTGGATTGCGCTTACAAGCTTGTCTCCTTCGTGCAGTTTAATTCCGATAATTCCCTTTGCCCGGGCATTTGTGAATTCACTTGTGCAGACACGTTTTACAGTTCCTTCAGATGTAATCATAAAGAGATACTGACTGTCGCTGAATTCTTTAAGTGAAACAATAGTCGTAATTTCTTCATCCGGTCCGATTGAAAGAAGACCCTTGATGTGGGCACCGCGGCTTGTCTTTTCTGACTCCGGAATTTCATGCAGACGAATCCAGTAAGCGCGTCCCAGGTTTGTAATGAAGAGAAGATAATCTTTTGTAGAACCGATAAAGAGCTGCTTGATGTAATCATCTTCAAGGAGGTTTGTGCTGTTGCTGCCGGCCCCTCCCCTACCCTGCTTCTTGTACTTGGAAACAGAAACACGTTTGATGTAACCAAGGCGGGAAATCATTACAACCATGTCCTCATCCTTAATCATATCTTCAACGTTAATTTCTTCTACTTCGTCGGCAACGATGTCTGTACGGCGGTCATCACCATATTTTTCTGCAAGTGCATTTGTATCAGATTTAATCAGCTGCAAAATCTTTTCATGGTGATCAAGCAAGTCCTGCAGGTAATCAATCCAAGCCTGCAGTTCTTTAATTTCCTTCTGCAAATCTTCAATAAGAAGATGAGTAAGGCGTTTGAGCTGCATATCAACAATTGCCTGTGCCTGCTCATCATCAAAGTTAAAGCGTTTTTCCAGAGCAAGCTTTGCGGCTTCTGTATCGCGGCTTTCCTTTATGATTTTAATTACTTCATCAATATTGTTGATTGCGGTAATCAAAGCTTCCAGGATGTGCATGCGGTGTTTTGCAATCTTCAAATCATAAATCGTGCGGCGGGTAATTACTTCGTCACGGTGATTTACAAAGTGCATAATCAGCTGCTTAAGGTTCAGAACCTCAGGCTTAAGGTATTCAGGTTTAAGTGTAAGAAGACCCGGCTCATCATAACGTGGAGCACCTTCCTTTTCCTGTGGAACCAGAGCAAGGTTGATTACACCAAAGTTCGACTGCAAATCAGTTTTTGCAAAAAGCTGGTTGAGGACAATCTTTGTGATTGCGCCTTTTTTCAAATCTACTACAAGGCGCATACCTGAACGGTCAGATGATTCATCGTTGGCATTTGTAACGCCTTCAATCATCTTGTCGCGGATAAGCTCCTTAATGCGGCGGATAATGTTTGTTGTATTTACTCCGTAAGGTACTTCTGTAAATACAATTGATTCACGACCGTGCTTATCAGTTTCAATTGTGAACTTAGAGCGGATTACAATTTTTCCGCGACCGGTTGTGTAGGCCTTTTTAATTCCGGCCTTACCGTAAATAATACCGCCTGTAGGGAAGTCCGGTCCTTTAATATGATGCATCAATTCATCAATTGAAATATCAGGATTATCAATATAGGCAGAAATAGCTGCTGCAACTTCGCGCAGGTTATGGGTCGGCATGTTTGTTGCCATACCAACGGCAATACCTGTAGTTCCGTTACAAAGAAGGAATGGGAAAGCAGCTGGAAGAACTGACGGCTCCTTTGTGGTGTCGTCAAAGTTCGGAATCATATCAACCGTATTTTTAGAAATGTCCGCAACCATCTCTTCGGTGATTTTAGACATTTTAGCTTCGGTGTATCGGTAAGCAGCGGCAGGGTCACCGGCGATTGTACCAAAGTTTCCCTGTGGAGTTACTGTTGTATATCTCTGGGCAAAATCCTGACCAAGACGAACGAGGGCATCGTAAACAGAAGCATCTCCGTGAGGATGATAATGTCCCAATACTTCACCGACGATTGTCGCACACTTTTTAGTTTTTCCGCCGCTTGCAAGGTGGAGGGTATCCATTGCATACATGATTCGGCGGTGAACCGGCTTAAGTCCGTCACGAACATCCGGCAGGGCACGCTGTACGATTACCGACATGGAATAGTCGATGTATGCCTGTTTTACTTCATCCTCAATAGGGATTTTTATGATTGTTCCACCTTCCGGTGTTTTGATTTCTTCCATTTTTTATTTCCTTAAAGTCCTAAACTAAATATCCAGGTTTGCGTAGCTTGAGTTAGACTCAATGAATTCACGGCGAGGTTCAACTTCCTCACCCATACATACGCTGAAGATTTTATCTGCAGCAATTGCGTCTGGAATTGTTACAACGCGCATTTTGCGGTGGGCAGGATCCATTGTTGTTTCCCAAAGCTGTTTTCCGTCCATTTCACCAAGACCTTTATATCGCTGAACTTCAGCCTTATTTCTCTGATCTCCAAGAGCATCCAGAGCGGCATCACGTTCTGCATCACTGTAACAGTAAACAGGATCCTTCTTTCCAAGCTGTACACGGAAAAGAGGAGGCATGGCAAGGTAAACATAACCGTTTTCAATAAGGGCCGGCATATAGCGGAAGAAGAAAGTCAAAAGCAAAGTACGGATATGTGAACCATCGACATCGGCATCGGCCATGATGATGATTTTGTGATAGCGCAGCTTGTCTATATTGAAGTCTTTTCCAAAACCCGCACCCAGAGAAGCAATTACAGGTTCAAGCTTATCGTTGTTCATTACCTTTTCAGGACGAACCTTTTCAACGTTGAGCATTTTTCCCCAGAGAGGAAGAATAGCCTGAGTTTTTGGATCACGGCCTTTCTTTGCAGAACCACCCGCAGAATCTCCCTCGACTATGTAAACTTCACAGAGCTCAGGATTTTTCAAAGAACAGTCAGAAAGCTTTTCAGGAAGACCAAAGCCGTCGCTCATTGTCTTTTTGCGCATATTGTCTTTTGCCTTGCGGGCAGCAATACGGGCTTTGGCTTCATCAATTCCCTTTTTAAGAATTGCTTCCAGAGCATCAGGGTTCTGTTCAAAATAAACTGTAAGCTTTTCCTTAAGAATCTGGTCTACAATTGTTCTTACTTCTGTGTTTCCAAGTTTTTCCTTTGTCTGACCTTCAAATTCAGGCTCAGGAACCTTCATGGAAATTACGGCTGTAAGACCGGAACTCAAATCTTCATAAGTGAGCTTTTCGTCCTTATCAATCAGCTTTTTAAGCTTTTCATTTGATTCAAAGAATTTATTCAAAACAAAACGGATGGCAGATTTGAAACCTTCAAGGTGAGTACCACCATCACGGGTATTAATGTCGTTTACAAAAGTATGAATATTTTCTACAAAAGAGTTGTTGTACTGAATTGAAACTTCTGTAATTACATCATTGCTTTCTTCGTTGATGTAAATTGGATCTTCAGGAACAACTGCTTTACCCTTATTCAATTCCTTTACAAACTGGTTGATACCGCCTTCAAATTTCAGAATTTCTTCCTTTGGATTTTCCAGGCGTTCATCGCGGAAAATAATCACAATACCGCTGTTCAAAAAAGCCAGCTCTCGGAGACGGGTTTTTAAAACATCAAAATCATACTGGGTAGTTTCTGTAAAAATTGTTTTATCAGCCTTCCAGCGGATTGTAGTTCCGTGCTCATCAGATTCACCGATAATTTCAACCTTAGTTTTTGGAACACCAATTTCAAAGCGCTGGCGGTAAATGTGACCGTCACGTTTTACAGTTGCTTCCATCCAGTCAGAAAGAGCGTTTACGCAGGAAACACCTACACCGTGCAAACCGCCCGAAACCTTATAAGAACCCTTATCAAACTTACCGCCGGCATGGAGTCGGGTCAAAACAAGTTCAAGGGCACTCACGTGCTCGGTAGGATGCATATCAACAGGAATACCGCGTCCGTTATCTTCAACGCGTACAATATCGTTCTGTTCAAGGGCAACTGTAATCTGAGTACAGTATCCAGCCATTGCCTCATCGATTGAGTTATCAACTACTTCATAAACAAGGTGATGAAGTCCACGTGGTCCGGTAGAACCGATGTACATACCAGGTCTCTTTCGAACTGCTTCAAGTCCTTTCAAAACCTGAATGTTACCAGCATCATAAGAATTAGCCATTACTTTTTCCTTTGTATGATTTTTTCAGCTGTTTGCCGTGTATAAAATACAATATATATGAATATTTAATTATATAAAATTTTATAACAACTTTCTATAACTAATACTTGGTAGTTTTAATAATTTGCTTGAAGAAAATTATATTCTTTAAGATAATGAAAGAATGTCAAAAAATATTTATCAGGAAGCATGGAATTATGCTTTAGAAGAACTCCATAATCAGTACATTTCAGAAGACAGGGAAAACGAATTTCTTTTTAATTTTAACGTTAATTACGTAGAAGATGATAATAATGTAATTACCGTTTCTGTTCCCTCACCTTTTATGAAAAATCAGGTTACTACAAAAGGTTCATTAAACATCATTCAGAATAAAATTCGAGAAGTTACAGGCCTTAATAATTTAGTTTTGGATTGTATTGTAAAAAGTGAAAGTGAATCTTCAGAAGAAAAAACTGAAAAATCTGAAACAAGTTCAAAAGAAAATCTTAAAATTCAGTCTGAAGATAAATCAGAAAAATCAGTTGAAAATAATTATCAATCATCATCTGAAGAAGAAAAAGAAGCTGAACCTGTTAAAGAAATGAAAAAGCATCCTCAGCTTGATGACAGATATATTTTTGAAAACTTCATTCCAGGCGATAACTCAATGTTTGCCTATAATGCTGCAGTTTCTGTTGCCAAGGAACCTGGAAAAGCAAGAAATCCTATTTTGTTTTACGGTGGTTCCGGCCTTGGAAAAACCCACCTTATGCAGGCAATAGGTCATTACATTTATAATCAGAATCCAAAATTGAAAATCTGCTATGTTCAGGCAGAATCCTTTACAAATGAATTTCTTGATTCATTGAAAACAAAAAAGACAAACGAGTTTAAAAATAAATACCGCAATCTTGATGTTCTTCTTCTGGATGATATCCACTTTTTGCAGGGAAAGGAATCTACACAGGAAGAGCTCTTCTATACTTTTAATGCCCTCTTTGCAAAAAAAGCCCAGATGGTTTTTACCTGTGACCGCCCTATTCGTGAAATTAAAGATATGGCTGAACGTCTTGTAAGCCGCTTGAATAACGGACTGAGTATTGATATTCAGGTTCCTAAATTTGAAAACCGCTATGCAATTCTTCAGAAAAAATGTGAGATTCAGGGAAAAACTCTTGATCCTGAAATCATTGAATATATTGCAAAAAATATTGAAACAAACGTACGCGAACTTGAATCAGCACTTGTAAATATTTTCAGTTATGAAGAGCTTACGGGACAACCTTTAAATCTTGAAATTGTAAAGACTTTACTCCGTGATTTTATAAGAATCAGTACAGGAGAAGCTGTTTCCCTTGATAAAATCCTCAAAGTCGTTGCAGATGCTTATCAGATTTCTGTTGCGGATTTGAAGGGTAAAAAGAAAGATAAAAAATATGCAGTTCCACGTCAGATTTCAATTTACATTGCCAGAGAGATGACAGAAATTTCTTATATGGAATTGGGAAACGAATACAGCGGAAAAGATCATTCAACAATGATGTACGCTTACAATAAAATCAGTGAATTACTTAAAACAGATCCAAGTCTGGAAAGCAGAATTAAAAATCTGATGAGGGAGATAAAAGAGTACAACAAATAATTTAATATGTATAAAATTTGTGTATAACTTGGAGTTTTTTTGTGGAAAACTTGAAAGCTTTGAAGTAAAATGTGGAAAAGTGAATTTAAAGTGAAATGTCACTTGACAGATATCAACATTTTAAATCTTTAAAAAATAAGGAATTAAATTAGATATCCACCGTTTAAACATAGCCTATTATTACTATTACTAAATTTAAAAAATTTAATAATTAATATAAAAAGCTGAATTTGTATAAAAATTGTAATTAATATTAAAAAAGGAGATTTTTCATATGAGATTTTCATTCGACCGCGATGCAATGATTAAGGAAATTTCAATTGCTCAGGAAATTATTACTAATAAAAGTCCTGTTTCTATACTTTCAAACATTCTGTTGATTGCGGAAAATAATTCGCTTGTAATAAAAGCGACTGATTCAACAGTGAAATTTACTACTACTGTTCCGGTTGAAATTCAGGAAGAAGGAAGAACTACAATTTACTGTGATAAATTCATGCAGATTCTTTCTCAGTCTCCTTCTGGTGAAATTGAATTTATTCAGGAAGATATTAAGGTAACAATTAAGCCAGCCGCTAAAAAAGTTAAGTTTGAACTTAAGAGCCAGACAAGCGACAAATTTCCTGAAATTGGAACTTCTGAAAACCTTCCTTTCTTTGAAATTGCTTCTAAAGATTTTAAGGAAATGATCCAGCATACAATTTTTGCAGTATCTGATGATAAAAACCGCTATTTTATGACTGGTGCTTATTTCCTGAAAAAGGATGAAAAGCTTACAATGGTTGCAACTGATGGCCGTCGCCTTTCATGTGTAAATAAACCGGCTTATGAGGCAGGAGATTTTACACCGGCTATCATTCCTGTAAAAATTCTTTCATGTATTCTTAAAAATGCACCTGAGGAAGGAAACATTCAAATTGCCGTTGTTGATAAATCAATTTTTGTAAAATTTGCAAATCACGAATTCTCTTCAGTTCTGATTGACGGTCAGTTCCCTAATTATCAGAAAGTAATTCCGGAAGGACTTACTCAGTCAATTATGGTAAACAAGGCAGATCTTGATGCGGCTCTTAAACGTACAACTATCATGGTTGATAAAAAAGTAAGCCGAATTATCTTTAAGATTTCTTCCGGGGTTCTTAAGCTTATTTCACCTGAATCTGACAGTGGTGCCGCAGATGAGGAAATTCCATGCCGCTATGATGGTCAGGATATTTCTATGGCTTTAAACTACACTTACGTTACAGATCCTCTTAAAGTAATTGAATCTGAAAACGTAGTGTTTGATTTTAATGTAAATGAAGAAACCGGCGGAGAAGCAAGCATTACAAAAGCGGTAATCATGAGAAGTGAACCTGCCGGTGATTACATTCATGTTATCATGCCAATGAACTACTAAAAATTGTTTCTGACGAAACAATTTTTAGTTGCGAGAAAATCTTAGGGCAGAGCACTTCTGCAATGATTTTCTCGTACGCTAACCTTACAAAGGATTTACTGTGCCCTTCTTGTACCAGACATTTTATAACTTCCGTAATCTTAAAAATGACACCATAGACCTTTCTAACCGGGAGGTCTATTTTGTTGGAGAAAACGGACAGGGAAAAAGCAACATTCTGGAATCTCTTTATTATTCCGCTTACGGAATAAGCTTCCGTACTCATGTTGACGGCCAGATTGTAAAAAACGGCGAAAAGAATTTCAGCGTTAATTCTTTATATAATAAAGAAAACAGTGATACTCAAAAGGTTGCGGTAATTTTTGAAGACAATAAAAAGCGCATAGAAAAAAACGGAAAAAGAATTCATGACAGAAAGGATCTTATCAATACAATTCCCTGTATTCTTTTCTGTCACGATGATCTGAGGTTTGCAACTGGAGAACCGGAATGCCGCCGTTTTTTTATAGATCAGTCGCTTACGATGTATGATTCAACTTACATCGACGATATGAGAAATTACAAAAAAATTCTTAAAAGCCGCAACCAGATTTTAAAAAATCATGAATATGAAATGCTTGATGTTTACGATTCTCAGCTGGCGCAGCTTGGACTTGTAATTCAGGATAAACGTAAAAAAGCAGTCTTTCAGTTCAATCAGATTTTTGGAAAGCTTTATGAAGAGATTGCCGGTATTCAGGGGCTGTCAATTTCTTATGACCCTTCCTGGAAGGAAATTCAGACAGAGGACGGAAGGCGCTTCCCTACCCCTCAGGATATTTTTAATCTGCTTGGAGAAAAAAGAGAAAACGATAAATATCTGGAAACAACAATGAGCGGACCTCACCGCGACAGAATAAATTTTGTGCTTGATAAAAAGCTTTTTGTGCCGGTTGCTTCTACAGGACAGTGCCGCCTGATTTCTCTTCTGCTTCGGGTTGCCCAGTCAGTTTATTTTACTCGTACAACTGGCCTTAAACCCGTTCTTCTTATGGACGATGTCCTTCTGGAGCTTGATCCAAATAAGCGTGCAAAATTAACGGCAATGCTTCCTGAATATGACCAGCTTTTCTGTACTTTTTTGCCGGGTGAACCTTATGAACGCTACATGAAAGAAACTACAAAAATATATCACATTGAAAAGGGAGAATGGCATGAATGATTTTAATATTGTAAACGCCGCAGACATTATTTCGGCCGTTACAAATTTTTCAAATTCTTCTGATAACGAAATTGTCACAGTATGGAATAAGGTACTTTCTAAAATCGGATATAAAGAAGGAGTTACTGATTCTGAAAATAATTTTATAGGACGCCGGCTGGCTTCAAATTCTCATGTTGTTGATTTAAAAAACGGAGTTCTTCTCGTAGAAACAAATCATTCGGGCTGGATTCAGTATTTGAGGATTTATCAGAATTTTATTTTGAAGGGATTAAAATGGGCTTTACCAAATCTTAAGATTTCTTCGCTGGCTTTCAGGGTTCGGGGAAGCGAAGCATCTTTAAGTGACATTTATGAAAATCAGCTTGAAAAGGCTCAGTCAAAAATGAATGAAAAAATTGACCGGGAGGAAGAGGAGCTTGAGAAAAGATTCGGTAATAAAAATAGTCAGACCGAAAAAAAGGATGAAAATTCTGAAAAACTTCCCGATGATTTATTTAATATTCTGGAAAATTTAAAAAAATAGGCTTTCATACCCTGCAAAATGGGAATTTTGAGATGTCGGTATGTTGACCAATTAAAAAAATCCATGATATATTTTATTACTAT
>ODAI013038732.1_pt1 | contig 22342 bp, 18 predicted proteins | sample 1539321 | NCBI WGS metagenome assembly ODAI01 (sample SAMN02144231, study PRJEB22623) | gut metagenome | biome: sheep rumen | host: Ovis aries | place: New Zealand | reverse complement strand
GGCGTATTTGTTGGTCATGACGGAGCCCATGGCTTCCATCACCTGGTCGCTGACGAAGTTCTCCGAGGCAATCAGCTCGATGCCTTTGGTCTGGCGCTCACGCTCCTTCTGGATGAGGCCGAAAATCTCGTTATCTCTCTGCATATCTGTTTTTTGTTAAATTATTACTACATACATTAGCAACTGCAAATATACACTTTTTTCCTGACTCGCAAGAAAAAAGTAAGCCTATGACGGCATTTGTCACCATAGGAATCCACAAGTATGACTAAAGTATGGTTCAAATATGCCTAAATAAACACTTGGGCATGATGAAAGCGTGACTGGGCAATGACATAGTACTTTCTATATAGTCATTACCAGGTCAATACCAGGTCAATACTAGGTCAATACTAGGTCATAACGGATTCAAAACTGAGAGACAAAGAGTTAGACGGACACAATGTGGTCAAGCAGCGACCGAGAGGGAGAACGGAATAAAATGAAAATTGAAAGGTGAAAAGTGAATATTATGCGGGAATTCACTTTTTTCGGGACATCCGATGGTCAAGCGGTCAATAGAGGAAATTGTTGTAGGGGTAGCGGATGGCGTGGATGCGCGACACCTCGTCGTAGAGGCGCTGCCGCAGGAGGTCGATGTTTATCTTGTCGGCGGCGGAGATGCGTATGATCGTGTTATCGAGGAATTGCGTTGCCGCATCGGTATTTGACCCGTCGTCGCCTACGCATTCGGACATGAGTTCTTCCACGCGGTCGATCTTGTTATAGACCATGATGACGGGCTTGTCGGCGGCGCCGATGTCGGCGAGGGTTTGCTGCACGGCGGCTATCTGCTCCTCATGGTCGGGGTGCGAGACATCGACGACGTGGAGGAGGAGGTCGGCCTCGGTGACCTCGTCGAGGGTGGATTTGAAGCTTTCCACGAGCTGGGTGGGCAGCTTGCGGATGAAGCCGACGGTGTCGGTGAGGAGGAAGGGCAGGTTGCCTATGACCACCTTGCGGACGGTGGTGTCGAGGGTGGCGAAGAGCTTGTTTTCGGCAAAGACGTCGCTCTTGCTGAGGAGGTTCATGAGGGTGCTCTTGCCGACGTTGGTGTAGCCGACCAGAGCCACGCGGACGAGGCTCTCGCGGTTGCGGCGCTGGAGGGTCTTCTGGTTGTTTATCTTGTCGAGCTGCTGGCGCAGGAGGGTGATTTTCTCCTTGATGAGGCGCCGGTCGGTCTCGATCTGGGTCTCGCCGGGGCCGCGCATGCCGATGCCGCCGCGCTGCCGCTCGAGGTGGGTCCACAAGCGGGTGAGCCGGGGCAGCATGTACTGCAGCTGCGCCAGCTCGACCTGAGTCTTGGCGGTCGAGGTGCGGGCCCGTTTGGCGAAGATGTCGAGGATGAGGGTGGTGCGGTCGAGGATGCGGCACTCGAGTTCCTTTTCCAGATTGCGCAACTGGGCGGGACTCAACTCATCGTCAAATATGACGAAATCGACATCCAGCGCATTCTTGTATTCCTTGATTTCTTCCAGTTTTCCGCTGCCCACATAGGTGCGGGTGTCGGGACGTTCCAGCTTCTGGATGACGCGCTTGAGGGCCACGCCACCGGCGGTCTCGAGGAGGAAGGCCAGCTCGTCGAGGTACTCTTCGGTGCGCTCCATGGTCTGTCCGGCGGGACAGATGCTGACCAGCAGCGCCTTCTCCTGCACGGGGTCGGTGCTGAAGGTATTGCGTTCCTGGGGTGAGAGGCGCTTGGCAGGCCCCATTGATGTATTCGCTCCTTTGCAGTCGCGTTCTCCATCAATGGAGTTGCGGAACTTGCCTTGTTTGTTGGGATTCCAGTTAGAACTCATCTTGTACGGTGTCGATTCTATAGACCTTGTCGCCGCGATGGAGAGGGACGGCGGTGGCGAAGGAGAAGCAGTCGCCCTGATGCACCTCGGGCACGGGGTCGCGGTCGGTGCGCAGCTCGCGGACGGTGTCGCGATAGACGCCGGTGGTCTCGCCGATGACCATCACCTCGTCGCCCACGCGGAGGGTTTCGGCCGTCTGCAGGCTGATTTCGGCCACGCCGATGCGGCCGAAGTAGTTCTTCACAGGCCCGAGATAGACCTTCTGCTCGGTGGCCTGGGAGCCATAGCGCTCGCTCCACTCGCCGAGACGGCGGCCGAGGTAGTAGCCGTCCCAGAAGCCGCGGTTGAAGACGGTGGAGAGGCGCTGCATCCAGCCTTCTATCTTCTGCGGGCAGTAGGAGCCGTCGGCGACGGAGGCCACCGCCTCGCGGTAGCATTCGGTGACGGTGCGCACATAGTCGGCGCTCCTGCCCCGCCCTTCTATCTTCAGCACCCGGACGCCGGCCTTGATGATCTTGTCGAGGAAGCCTATGGTGCACAGATCCTTGGGCGACATGATGTACTCGTTGTCGATTTCCAACTCGAGGTCGCTCTCCTTGTCCTTGACGATGTAGCCGCGACGGCAGAGCTGGAGGCAGGCGCCGCGGTTGGCGGAGTAGTTGTAGTTGTCGAGGGAAAGGTAGCACTTGCCGGAGACGCTCATGCAGAGGGCGCCGTGGGCGAAGACTTCCACCTGGACCAGCTCCCCTTTGGGGCCGCGGATGCCGTTGTCGGCGATGTAGCGGGTGATCTCCGCCACCTGCGCGAGAGGCAGCTCCCGGGCGGTGACGATGACGTCGGCGAAGCGGGCGTAGTAGCGCACGGCCTCGATGTTGGAGACGTTGCATTGGGTGGAGATATGCACCTCGACGCCAATCTCGTTGGCATAGGTGATGACGGCCATATCGGAAGCGATGACGGCGCTGACGCCGGCCGCCCGGGCCGCCTCGAGGAGGCGGTGCATCTCCTCAATCTCGGGGTTGTAGATAATGGTGTTAACGGTGAGATAGGTGCGCACGCCGGCGGCGTGAGCCCTCTGGCAGATGCGCGGCAGGTCTTCGACGGTGAAGTTGGCCGCCGAGCGGGAGCGCATATTCAGCTTGCCCACACCGAAATAGACGGCGTCGGCGCCGCCCTGGATGGCCGCCTGCAGGCTCTCCCACGAGCCCACAGGAGCCATGATTTCTATCTTGTTCATTTATAGATGTCGGTTACGTTCATTTTGGACCACTTGGTGGGTACCAGCCGTTCGTCGCGCATGGTGGCGTCCATCGTGGTGCGGCGGCCGTCGAACACCTGCTCCACAAATCCGCAGAAGAGATCGACGCTGCCGGGCAGGAAGCTGGCAACCTCGTGGCCGATGCCTTTGAAGCGCACTATCCAGCAGGGGAAGCCGTTCTTCTTGAAGACCTTGAAGAGGGTGTTGGCGCCGTAGAGGGCGTGGCAGAGGACGGGAGGGAACTTCTTGTAGGCCACTATCTTGTCGGCGGTTCCATGCATGAGCATGGTGGGTGCCGGCGGGGTGGCGTAACGGGGCTTGCCCTTGCACATGACGGCACCGGCATAGGGCACCACGGCGGCGGGCATCCAGCCGGCTGGGAGAACGGCCGCCTGTGGCAGGGAGTTGGCCCTGTAGTAGTCGAGCTGCATGACGGTGATGGCGCCGGCGGAGCAGCCGGTCAGCACGATGCGGTCGGGGTTGATGTTCAGCTCGCCGGCATGGGCGACAACATAGGCCACCGCGGCGGCGCAGTCCTCGGCGGCGATGTCGATGGTCCATTGGAAGAGCTCCTGCAATCCGGAGAGGCTCTTGTGGCTGTTCACCATCACGCTGTCCTTCAGACCCAGTCGGTAGTCGGGGCTGACGACGGTGTAGCCGCGTGCGGTAAGCAGCCGCGCAATCTCCGTCTGGAGCTCGTTGTCGCGCTCGCCGACAACGAAGCCGCCGCCGAAGAGGGCCACCACGCAGGCGCGGTCGCTGCGCGGCGACTCGGGATGCCAGACATCGAGATAAAGCGCCGAATCGCGCATCACATACTGGCGCGTCTCCTTGGTCTGCCCGATGGCGGAGAGGGCGAAGGTGAGCGACAGAACCACGAGGATGAATCTTCTCATAGGTATAGAGGGTTAAAGGATGCTAGAAGCTGAAGGTGATGCCGTTGCTGATGGTGAAGAAGTCGTTGGAGAAAGAGACGGCGCCCTCGGGCAGATCGGACATCCAGGCGTAGCTCAGACGGAGGCAGTACTTCACCTTGGGGCCGCCCACGCGGAGCATCAGCTGCGGCTCGAGCAGCAGGTTACGGTTGCCGTAATGCTCATCGTAGGAGGCGAGATGTTCATGATTCTTGTAGCGCTGATAGTCGAAGGAGGGAAAGTAGTAGCCTGTCTTGAAGCCGAAGCCGATGTCGAGGTGGCCGTTGGCCAGGTCGTGCCAGCCGAAGTTGGCCTGTGCAAAGGGGAGCGCGAAAGAGCCCTTGTAGATGAGGGTGTAGCCGGAGTCGGACACCACGCCGTCGTTCCAGGAACCACCGCCGCCGAAGCCCACATAGCCTTCCAGCACAGCATGTTCGGAAAGTGGGAGATAGGCGCCGGGCGCCACCTGCCCGTACCAGCAGTCGAAGCCGTAGTCGATATGCGCCTGGGCGGCCAGCCAGTCGGTGATGCCGTAGGTGCCGGTAGCGTTGAGGGTCAGGCGGTTGGGCAAAAGGAAGGTGGAGATGCCCACGGCGGCGTCAACACGGGTGTCGCCTTGGTGATTGATGAGCGGAATATCCACTGCCTGAGGCTGGTAGATAAACACTTGGCAACCGGTGGAGAGCAACGACACGATTGCAGCAAACAGAATTGTACAAGTTCTTTTCATAGGAATAGCTTTATTTGCGTTTCAATAGTAACGCAACGTGCAGTCGATTATTGCATATTCGTTTCATTAATTTCGGGTAGGCGGCCGGTCGTGCGCCACACCAGCCGTGGGAGAAATACCAAGTAACCTGGCACGAACCTTGGGTCATCCTTAGGTCATCCTTAGGTCATCCTTAAGTCAAACTTGTTCGACGGGCGAGCGGGAAGAGCAAGGGGTGTGAACATTGAAAATAAACCACTTTGGAGGGGGTGTGGAAAACCTGTGGAAAAAAGATTTTGCCAGATGGTTTTTATTTTGTAACTTTGCAACTCCAAAAGTTAAATAAATTAACAAAAAACATACCAATAACATGTCAGAGAATCAGATTGTTAATAAAGAGGACCTTGTGGTCCGATTTGCAGGTGACTCGGGCGACGGCATGCAGCTGAGCGGCACGCTCTTCTCCGATGCCTCTGCCTTGACGGGCAACGACATCGCCACTTTCCCCGACTATCCGGCCGAGATCCGTGCCCCGCACAACACCATCGCCGGCGTGAGCGGCTATCAGGTGCATGTGGGCAACCACATCTATTCGAGCGGAGACAAATGCGACATCCTGGTGGCCATGAACCCCGCCGCCTTCAAGAGCCAGCTGAAATGGGCCAAGAAGGGTGCCACCGTCATCGTTGATATCGACACCTTCACGGACGAAGCCATGGAGAAAGCCGGCTACAAGGAGAACCCCTTCACCGACGAGCTGGAGCGCGCCTACACCATCATCAAGGCCCCCATCACGAGCTTCACCGAGAAGATAGGCGACGCCCAGGGCGTCGATAAGAAGACCGCCGACAAGAGCCGCAACATGTTCGCCCTCGGCATCATCTTCTATGCCACCCACAAGACCCTCGACCACACCTTTGCCTATCTGGAGCGCAAGTTTGCCAAGAAACCCGCCGTCATCACGCTGAACAAGGCCGTATTGACCGAGGGCTACGAATATGCCGACAAGCTGGAGGTGATGCATTCGCACATCTTCGAGGTGGCCCACGCCGACAAGATGGAGAAGGGCCGCTACCGCAACATCACGGGTAACGTGGCCACCGCCTGGGGCCTGCTGGCCGCCTCGGAGAAAAGCGGCCGCCGCCTCTTCCTGGGTTCCTACCCCATCACCCCCGCCACCGACGTGATGGTGGAGCTGGCCAAGCACAAGAGCCTGGGCGCCCGCGTGTTCCAGGCCGAGGATGAGATTGCCGGTATCTGCAGCGCCATCGGCGCCAGCTATGCCGGTGCACTGGCCTGCACCAGCACCTCGGGCCCGGGCTTGTCGCTGAAGAGCGAGGCCTTGGGATTGGCCGTGATGACCGAACTGCCGCTGGTGGTGGTCGATGTGCAGCGCGGCGGTCCCTCGACGGGTCTGCCCACCAAGACCGAGCAGAGCGACCTCGACCAGGCCCTCTACGGCCGCAACGGCGAGGCTCCCCTGGTGGTTGTCGCCGCCTCGAGCTCGGCCAACTGCTTCTACTGGGCCTTCAACGCCGCCAAGATAGCCCTTGAGCACATGACCCCCGTCATCCTGCTGACCGACGGCTATCTGGGCAACGGCAGCCAGCTGTTCAAGATTCCGAGCATGAAGGACATGCCCGAAATCAAGCCGCGCCTGGCCAAGGAGAACGACCCGGACTACCGTCCGTTCCGCCGCGACCCCGAAACCTTCGCACGCGAGTGGGCACTGCCCGGCATGGAAGGCCTCAGCCACCGCGTCGGCGGCCTCGAGAAATGCCCCGACGGCCCCCTGAGCACCGACCCGGAGAACCACGCCCTGATGACCAAGAACCGGCAGGAGAAGGTGAACCGCGTGGCCAACGACATCCCCGACCAGGAGGTGACGGGCGCCAAAGACGCCGACCTGCTCGTGGTGGGTTGGGGTGGCACCAGCGGAGCGCTGACCCTCGCCGTCGAGGAGATGAACAACGAAGGCAAGAAAGTGGCCTACACCCACTTCAACTACATCTGCCCGCTGCCGAAGAACACCGGTGACATCCTGCGCAAATACAAGAAGATTGTGGTGTGCGAGCTGAACAACGGCCAGTTTGCCGGCTACCTGCGCACCAAGTTCCCGGAGTGCCCGATGACCCAGTACAACAAGGTGATGGGCCTGCCCTTCGAGGTCGGCGAGCTGAAAGCTGAGTTTAACAGATTGTTGGAGAAATAAAACAGAATAGATATGGAAAAACATTTTGTTCCCAAAGCGGATCGCGAATATACGAAGGCTGATTTCCAGAGCGACCAGATGGTGAAGTGGTGTCCGGGATGTGGCGACCACGCCATCCTCGCCGCCCTGCTGGCCACATTCCCCAAGACGGGCTACAAGAAAGAGAACGTCTGCATGGTGTCCGGCATCGGCTGCTCAAGCCGTATCCCCTACTATGTCGATACCTATGGTTTCCACAGCATCCACGGCCGCGCCTGCGCCATTGCCACGGGTGTGAAGCTGGCCAACCCCGCCCTCAGCGTGTGGGTGAACATGGGCGACGGTGACTCGATGGCCATCGGCGGCAACCACCTCATCCACGCCGTGCGCCGCAACCAGGACCTGAACATCACCATCTTCAACAACGAGATCTACGGCCTCACCAAAGGCCAGTACAGCCCGACGACGAAGTTCGGCCAGGTGACCAAGACGTCGCCCTACGGCACCATCGACTATCCCTTCAACCCCGGCGAGCTGGTGATGGGCGCCCAGGGCACCTTCTTCGCCCGCACCCTCGACTGCGTGCCGCAGCTGAGCACCGACTGCATGACCCGCGCCGCCAAGCATGACGGCTGCTCGGTGGTCGAAGTGCTGCAGAACTGCGTCATCTTCAACGACAAGACCCACGCCGCCATCACCGACCGCGCCGTACGCGACGACCGCACCATAGTGCTTGAGCACGGCAAACCCATGCTCTTCGGCAAGAACAAGGAGAAAGGCCTCCGGTTCAACGGCCGCCAGCTCGAAGTGGTCACCCTCGGCGAAAACGGCATCACCATCGACGACATCATGGTGCACGACGAGACCACCGAAGACACCGGCATCCACATGATGCTCGCACACATGGGCGGCGATCTGCCCGTGGCCCTCGGCGTCATACGCAACGTCAAGAAAGTCAGCTACACCCAGCTCTACGAAGAGCAGATGGAAGAGCAGATGAACGTCGGCAAATACAAATGCATGGACGACCTGCTCAACAGCGGCGACACCTGGGAGGTGTAACCCGGCGGTTGACCACACCTTATAGCAGGTAGTGGGTAGTCGGTAGTTTTGTAGCACATAATCATTTGTGCCACCAACTACTAACTACCCACTACAATTTTTTATCTTTCATTTTCCAAAAACTTCGTATATTTGCATTTTGTATATATGTATCCTTCTATGAAGAAGATTCTATTCAGTTTATTGGCATTGTGCGCCTTAAGTTCTTCGTTCGCACAAAAGGTCAAATGCGGCATAGACACCAGGGTGCTGGTAGGCGAGCAAATTGCCTCCGGAGCCACCCATATCGACTTTTTGGCCAAGATGGCCAGTACGGATTTCGACCGCGGCACACTTCAGAAAGCCGACATAGTGATTGGCGGGCAAGCCGGGGACATCGTCTCGCTGCAGGTGCCGGTGAAGAGTCTCAAGGTGCTGGAGGAGAACCGCGAAGTGCTGCAATACAGCATCAGCCACCCGATTGCCGCCCCTGACATGGAGAACACGAGAGCCGACACGCGCACCGACGAGGTGCAGGCGGGCGACGGCACCAGCGACAGCATGGCCTACGACGGCACAGGAGTCTATATAGGCATCACGGATTGGGGGTTCGACTATTCACACCCCAACTTCAGGGAACTGAACGGCGACGGCATCCGCATCGACCGCGCATGGGATCATTTCCGCAAAAGCGGCCCCGCCCCAGCGGGCTACAACTACGGCACCGAAGTGGTGGGCAAAGACGACCTGCTGCGATACAGATGCGACACCGCCAACATATATGATTTTGCCACCCACGGATCACATGTGGCAGGAATTGCCGCCGGTAGCGGTATGGTCAACCGGAAATATCACGGACAGGCACCGGGAGCGCGACTGCTGATGTGCACTTTCGGGCTCAACGAATCCAACTGGATGGACGGGGTGGCCTGGATGGCGAAGGTGGCAAGGGACAATGGACGCCGACTGGTGGTGAACAACAGCTGGGGCATGTACAGCTTCAGCTGCCTGGACGGCACTTCTCTTTTGGATCAAGCCATTGACAACCTCAGCGAGACAGGTGTGGTGTTTGTCACCAGCGCCGGCAACAACGGCGATGTGAACTTCCACATCAGCCGCAATTTCAGCGAGAATCCCGACACCTTGAAAACGGTAGCCACCTACTTCAACTACAGCGATAATGCCATCGGACAGACATTGATTATCTGGGGGGAAGAGGGGCATGATTTCGACGCCTTTTTCCGCCTGAAGACCAACGACAGCATCTGGACAAGCCCTGTTTTCAAGACCGGAGAGGTTGACGATGCCGACACGAATGTGACTTACAACTACCTCCGTTGCAACGGCATCGACATTGACTACCGCGTCATGGTGGAGCACCGCAACCCATTCGACAACCGTCCCCACATCCAAATGGACATTGCCAAAAACACCGCACTCCAACTGCAACTGTTCATTGTCGGCGACAGCGGTACCGTGCATGCCTGGAATCTGGCCAAACTGACAAACGATGCCGGCAACATGGGAGCCGACTTCACCTCAGGCACGGCAGCCGACCGACAGAACGGTTTCGTGTCCGGCAACCACTTCTATGGCATCGGCGAGCCCGCCTGTGCCCACAGCGTCATCAGCGTGGCCGCCCACAAAGCTGACTACTGGTCCTACGATCATACACAACTCTACCCCGGATTCATCGCCAACTTCTCCAGCTTCGGTCCCCTGATTGACGGCACACCCAAACCTGACATCTCGGCTCCCGGCAAAGACGTCATCTCTTCCATCAGCCATTGGACCACCGAATCGCATCCGGCCAAAGACAGCATGATGTACAACCGTCTGATATACCGATGGGCCTCGATGCAGGGAACCTCGATGTCCTGCCCGGCCGTGACCGGCATTGTGGCGCTCATGCTTCAAGCTAACCCCCGTTTGAGCATCGAGCGTATCAAAGAAATCATCGCCACAACCGCCCGCAGCGACCAGGCCACCGCTGCATCCCCGGCAGGGCCGCTGCCCAACAACCAGTACGGAGCCGGCAAGATTGACGCCCTCAATGCCGTCAACAAGGCCCTCAGCTATGTCAGCATCCAGGATGTAGTAGAACTACGGACCCCGCTGTACATCTACCCCAATCCTTCCATAGGACAGGTGACGGTCAATACCGGCTGTGGAGAACAACAGACACTTCGCGTCTATTCTGCCAACGGGCGCTGCCTCATGGAGACACCCGTCAAAACCACAATCACCCTAGACACACGCACATGGAACCGCGGCATCTATATCATCCGCGTGGGTTCCCGAACCGAAAAACTGATAGTACAATAATGCTCCATCTCTTCCAACGGAATATGGCACTTCAAATAGTGCTCATCCTCGCAGCCATCGCGCTGCTGTGGGTGAAACCGTTGGTATCCCCTCCGGAGCTCTCGGCCGGAGAACATCCAGCCATTCTCTATAGTTTGTTGTGCTCTTGGCTAACCTCGGCACCACGGCTGGCGGTTGCACTCGCCATGTTGCTCACCCTTGCCGGCGGCCTATGTATCAACATCCTGCTCGCCGACGTTGGACTTGTTTCCCAAAACACACTCCTCCCTACCCTGCTCTACATTACTTTTGCCAGCGCCGGCGCCGACACCCTGACTCCGGAAAACATTGTATGCTGCGTAACCATCGCTTGCCTTGCACCCCTCATGCTGAGGGGCAGCCTGCTCACCATCCCGCCCTCGAAAGCCTGCGGTGCCACCGCCCTCATCGGCATTGCCACCCTTTTCCACATACCAGCCATCGCACTTATGATCAGCTACATGCTCATTGCCGCCAATTTCCGTCTCTACGGATGGAAAGACTGGATGGTGATGTTCCTCGGATTTCTGGCTCCCTATATGATACTTCTCCCGGTGCTTTTCCTCACAGGAGACCTGGGATCATGGTGGGAAAGCACCACGGCCGCGTTGGTGGCAATCATGTTGCAATTTGGACACTTCACGCACCTTCAGGCAGTAGGCACCGCCTTTCTCACGCTACTACTCATCTGGAGCCTGCTGAACATGTCAAGCAAGCTCAACGAGCGACCTGTCGTGTGGCAACAGAATGCGTCAACCGTGCTTCTCTTCGCTGTCGGAAGCCTCGGAATGGCATTCTTCTCCCCCATCTCGGCCACCACCCTGCTTCCTTTCGCCATTCCCTTTGCCTTCAGCGCCACCCATCTCCTGCAACCTTCCCAAAACACCACAGGACTCCATAGAAGCAAGAAACACACATGGATATATGACATTCTGTTCATCCTCACTTTGACAGCCGCCTTTGTATGTTAGCCCCTTGTCTCATAAACGGCCGCCGAGAGGCGGGATGCGACGAAGCCGGACGCGGTCCCCTCGCCGGGCCCGTCGTCGCTGCTGCCGTCATCCTTCCTCCACACTACAACAACCCCCTCCTCAACGACTCCAAGCAGCTCAGCGAACGGCAACGCAACCTGCTCCGTACCGAAATCGAGCGGGAAGCGCTTGCTTGGGCGGTTGCCGTCGTCGAGCCCGAGGAAATCGACCGTCTCAACATCCTCCACGCCTCCACCCATGCCATGTGCATGGCCGTAAAACAGCTTTCCTTACAACCCGAATTCCTGCTCATCGACGGCAACCGCTTCTACAACGAAACCGACATACCCTACCAATGTATCGTCAAAGGCGATGCACTATACATGCCCATCGCCGCCGCCAGCATCCTGGCCAAAACCCATCGCGACCAGATCATGCTGCAGCTCCACCGACAATACCCACTCTACGGGTGGGATCGCAACAAGGGCTACCCCACCGCCCAACACTACCAGGCCATCGAGCAATATGGCCCAACACCTTGTCATCGACACAGTTTTACATTATATAAACAACATTCTTTATTCGAATAGCCATGATGGATTTTATTAAGCAAATGCACCTCAAGCGCATTATCCGCGACCTCAAGGCCACTCCGCGCGAAAAGAAAATCGACAACATCGACGAAGTAAAAACCATTGGCGTCATCTGCCGTCTCTCTGACGAACAGAACTGGAACATCCTCCACCACTTCGCCAAAGTCATGGAAAACCAGGGAAAACACGTCCACATCATCGCACTCCTCAACAAAGACCAGCAACTCGACTTCGTCATCACTCACCAGGCTACCCAAATCGTCCGCACCAAAACCGACTTCAACTTTTGGGGTCTTCCCAACTATGAAATCATCCGTCCCTTTGTCGAACAAACCTACGACCTCCTCATCGACACCCTCGGCGAAGAAAACTTCTTCTCGCAATACATCGCCCTTCGCACTTCCGCCAGCCTCAAAGTCGTCTATGCCACTCCCGCCGAAGACCCCTCGGAGATCTTCGACCTCATCATCCGTGGCGACGGACAGGTCGAGCTCAAAGGCTTCTTCAACAACGTTATCGAATACCTTAGCATGATAAAAAAATGAAACAACCTCTACTTTCGGGTACCGGCGTTGCCCTCATAACCCCCTTCCGCCGCCAACAAGAGACCGTCGATTTCACCAAACTCGAGGCGCTCATCGAATACACCATCACCTCTGGTGTTGACTACATTGTAGCCCTCGGCACCACCAGCGAAGCGGCCACCATGACCCCCGCCGAACGTTCCGCCGTCCAGGAATTCATCGTCGAAACTGTCAGCGGCCGGATACCCATCGTCCTCGGCCTCGGTGGCAACAACACCCTCAGCGTCAGCGACACGCTCGCACGCACCAACCTCGACGGCATCAGCGCCATCCTCAGCGTCACACCCTACTACAACAAGCCCAACCAAAGAGGCCTCATCGCGCACTACCGCACCGTCGCCGAAGCATCGCCCCTGCCGGTCATCATGTACAACGTGCCCGGACGCACCGGCGTCAACCTCACCGCCGAAACCACCCTTGCCATCGCCAACGAATGCCCCAACATCATCGGCATCAAGGAAGCCAGCGGAAACATCGGCCAGGTGATGGATATCCTGCGCAACCGTCCTGCGGGGTTCCGCGTCATCAGCGGCGACGATGCCCTCACCCTCCCCATGCTCGCTCTTGGCGCCGACGGCGTCATATCGGTCATAGCCAATGCGCTCCCGAACGAGATGTCCTCTATGGTGCGGCTCGCCATGAAAGGCGACCTCAAAAAAGCACTCCCCCTGCACTACCGCATGCTTCCCCTCATCAACGCCATCTTTGAAGAAGGCAACCCCACAGGCATCAAAACGCTCCTCGAGATTCAAGGCCTCATCACCAATGTGCTCCGTCTGCCACTCGTCAAAGCTTCCAAACCCCTCGCCAACAAAATCGCCAACCTCTACAATGAATATCGAGGACAACATTGAAAAAGTGCGCGCCGAATACCTGCGCCGGATGACTCAAGGCGACGGCACACTCCTCCGACAGGTCGAGACCTATGCCTCCGCTCGAGGCGGCAAGATGCTCCGCCCACGCATGCTTCTCCTTGCCGCCGCCTCACAAGACCAATCCCCTTCCCTTCCGCAACGCACCCTTCTGCTCGCCGTATGCGTCGAAATGCTCCACAACGCATCCCTCTTCCACGATGACGTCATCGACCGCGACACCAGCCGACGGGGACAACCCACCGTCAACGCACGATGGGGCAACCACGTCGCCGTACTCGTCGGCGACTATCTCCTCGCCCAAATCATGCTCCTCCTCGACGAAATCAACGACCGCGAAATCTCGCGCAAAATAAACCATACCGTCACCTCCATGATCGAGGCCGAACTCCTCCAACAAGAAATACTCGGCAACAGCCCCCGACCCGACGGCAACCCGACAGCCACAACACCCTTGTCACCAAATACTTATATAAGAATCATCGACGGAAAGACAGCCAACCTCTTCGCACTTGCCGCCGAACTCGGCAACCCTGCCTACCGCGAGTTCGGCCTCCTCTACGGCCGCCAATTCCAAATCTGCGACGACATCCGCGACCACGATGCCCCCTCCTTCGCCCGCGATCTCATCACTCCCCTCCACTTCCCGAAGCCTTTCAAGACCCTCCCCAACCCGCAAGACATCCTACAATAAGAGCCAACAAACCAGTACAAAATAACAAACCCCATATCCCATGAAAAAAATCATCATCGCCCTTCTGGCACTCACCCTGGCCGGTGCCCTTTACGCACAAAATGCCAATGTGCCCCAAAATGTCATCTTGAAAGACCTCGACGGTCAAAGCGTTCCATCCTCCGTCATCCAGAACAATGGGAAACCCATCATCCTCAGCTTCTGGGCCACCTGGTGCAAACCCTGCAACCGTGAACTCGACGCCATCAAAGAAGTCTATGACGAATGGCAGCATGAGACAGGCGTGAAGCTGGTGGCCGTCTCCATCGACGACGCACGCTCCGCCGCCCGTGTGCGCCCATGGGTCAATGGGAAAGACTGGCCCTTCGAGGTCTTCCTCGACCAGAACAAAGACCTCGCACATGCCTTGAATGTCGGTGCCGATGTGCCGCACACATTCATCATCAACGGCGACGGCGAGATCGTGTGGCAGCACAAAGGCTACCAAGACGGCGGCGAAGAAGAACTGATCGAAAAAGTGCGCGAGCTGCTCAAATAGCCGAGGGTACCTACAGAAACAATCCTGCAAAAGACATGAAGACCAAGACCCGTTTGAAAAGACTGCTGACCCTGCTAACAGCGGTGGCTTCGCTATCGTCTCTCTCCGCCCAGGGCATCCTCGGCGGACATGTGACCGGCAACGTGCAGCTCGAGGCTCAGATGAGCCACGCCGACTCCACAATAGGTGCACCCGATGTGCCGCAAGCACTCTTGATGAACGCTCGTGCCGATGTGCTCTACACCAACGGCGACTTCAGCGCCGGCCTCCGCTTCGAAGCCTACCAAGACCCTCTGCTGGGATTCGACCCACAATGGAAAGGCCAGGGATTGGCGAATTACTTTATTGCCTACAACGGCGAGCGGCTCAGCCTTACGGCAGGTCACTTCTATGAGCAATTCGGCAGCGGACTCATTCTCCGCACCTACGAAGACCGCTACCTCGGCATCGACAATGCCCTCCTCGGATTCAGCGCCAAATACCGTCCGATTGATGGAATAACCCTGAAAGCCGTAGCGGGAAAACAGCGCTATTTCTGGACACTCGGCAACGGGCTCGTGCGCGGCGTCGATGGTGAAGTGGCCTTGAACAGCATCCTTCCCTTCATGGCCGAAAGCATGCTGCGCGTCAACCTCGGCGCAGGATTCGTGAGCAAATACGAAGAAAATGAGAACATTGCCGCCGAAACTCCCGGGCTAATCCTCAACCTTCCGCTCAACGTGGGCGCCGGCGCCGTGCGCGCCGATGTGGCCTTTGGCGGATGGAACCTGCAAGCCGAATACGCCCGCAAAGGACAAGACCCCTCGGCTCTGAACGGATACATCTACCGGCCGGGTGAAGCCATGACCTTCAACCTCAGCTACTCACAGCGTGGTTTCAGCGTCTCCCTTCAAGCCAAACGCATCGACAACATGGGTTTCAAATCGATGCGCAGCCAAACGGGAGAAATGCTCTACATCAACTACCTGCCGGCAACCCCGCGTCAGCACACCTATGCCTTCCCCTCCATGTATCCCTACGCCACCCAGGTGAACGGCGAACAAGGCCTGCAAGCCGACGTGATGTATAAGATAAAGAAAGACACGTGGCTGGGTGGCAAATACGGCACCGACCTCCATCTGAACAGCTCCGTGATGACCACCCTCGACACCACCGTCACCGGCGGGCGCGGCACCGACGGCTACACCGTCGGCGGCAGCACGGGCAACCTGCTCTACGGCGACGTCTCCTTCGAGGTGGCACGCAAACTAAGCAAGAATGTCAAAATCAGCGCCACCTACCTCTACCAAGTCTTCAACCCGATTGTGGAAAACGAACACGGCAACCTGCACCACAACAACGCCGTTGTGGCCGACATCAACTGGAAGGTAAGCAAGAAACACGCCCTGCGCTTCGAAGCTGAATGGCTCGGCAGCGACAGCCGCTACGACCCCGGTGACAACGAAACCGACCGTCGCGCCGGCGACTGGCTGATGGGACTTGTCGAATGGAGCATCGGCAGCCATTGGTTCCTCTCGGCCAGCGACCAATACGCCTACAACGACGGCACTGGCAACTACTACAACCTCAGCGTGGGTTACACCCAAGGGGCCACCCGGCTGCAGGTGGGTTACGGCAAACAGCGCGAAGGCATGCTCTGCATCGGAGGCGTCTGCCGTCAGGTTCCCGCCAGCAACGGCCTTAGTATCAGTTTAACCACAAGCTTCTAAAAATAACGACGCCATGAAAAACACAATCATATTAAGCCTCGCCGGACTTCTCCTTTTTGCGGCATGCGACAAAATCGAAGCCGACCAATACACCGTCGCCGGCAGCGGCGGAACCAGCGGCGGCGGACAATGGAGCAACGGCGGCACACAATACGTCCTCGTTGAGAAATACACAGGACCGCGGTGCGTCAACTGCCCCAATGCCGACGTCACCCTCGACCAGCTCCATGCGCAATTCGGCGACCGACTGGTAGTCATCTCCATCAACCACCCCACCGGACAAGGAGAACCCTTCCCCGGCCAACCTGACATGCGTACCGACGCCGGCACCGCCTGGGACCAATACTTCGGCATCGGCGCCATCCCCGCCGCCTACCTCAACCGTAACAAGGCAAAACAATACAGCGGCTCTATGGACAATCTCGGAAACGACATCGACGCCCTCGTCAACCAAGACCCACTCCTCGACCTCACACTCACCTCCTCCGCCGACACCGCCAGCCGCACCATCGACATCACCGTCAGCTACCACCTCTACAACCACATCGACAACGGAATAACCCTCACGCTCGCCTTGACAGAAGACTCACTCTCCTACCGGCAGCTCACCCCCAACAACGGCATTGTAAGCGGCTACATCCACAACCACATGCTCCGCGCCGTCATCACCGACACCTGGGGCGAAGACATCCCCACCTCCGGAGTTGCCGGGGAAACCAAAGTCAAACACTTCTCCTACACCGTCACCAACCCCGACATCAAACTCGAGAACTGCCATGTGGTCGGATTCATCTCTAACAAAGACGACCGCACCGTGATCAACTCCCACCAATCCCCTGTCGTCATCCCCTGACAATGAACAAGCGCATCCTCGGGTTGGCCCTGCCCAACATCATCACCAACATCACCGTACCCCTCCTCGGCATGGTCGATATGGCCATTGTCGGCCACCTCTCGGGAGCGCATGTGAGCGCCATCGTCGTAGGCAGTTCCATCTTCAACCTCATCTACTGGAATTTCGGATTCCTCCGCATGGGCACCAGCGGACTCACCGCACAAGCCTACGGCGCGCAACGCTGGGACGAAAGCCTGAAAATACTCATCCAAGCCTGCTCCATCGCCTTGGTCATCGCCCTGCTCATCATCGCCCTACAATGGCCCTTCTCCGAAGCCGCCAAAGTGGTCTTCCGCAGCGACCCCTCCAATGGCCCCGAAGTGATGGACCTCGCTCTCACCTACTTCTTCGTCCGCGTCTGGGCGGCTCCCGCCACCCTTGGGCTCTACTCCATCAAAGGATGGTTCATCGGCATGCAAGACTCCAAGACTCCCATGTGGATTGCCATCGCGCTCAACTGCATCAACATCGTCGCCTCCCTCATCTTCGTGATGGTATTGCATTGGGACATCTTCGGCGTGGCCCTTGGCACCGTCATCGCCAACTACTCCGGCCTTGCCCTCGGCATCCTCTTCCTCCGACGTCGCATCCGACTCGACGACAACCTCTCCCCCCTGCGCCTCCAACCCTCAACCCTCAAGCATGCCCTCCGCTGGCAGGAAATGCGACGCTTCTTCAAAGTCAACGGCGACGTCTTCCTGCGCACCGTGTGCCTCTCGGCCGTCTTCACCTTCATCACAGCCGCCAGCGGCCGCATAAGCGAGAACATCCGCGCCACCGACGGCATCCTGATGATGTTCTTCACCCTCTTCAGCTACATCATGGACGGCTTTGCCTATGCCGGCGAAAGCCTCGTCGGACGACACATCGGTGCCCGCCAGCAGCGACACCTCAAACTCGCCGTACGGCTCCTCCTGCTGTGGGGTATGGCCCTCACCGTCGTCTTCACCGGCCTCTACGCCGCTTTCGGCAACCAGTTCCTGCACATCTTCACCGACCAGCAGGAAGTCATCGACACCGCCGGTGAATACATGTTCTGGGTCATCGCCATCCCCGTCTGCGGCTTCGCCGCCTTCCTCTTCGACGGCATCTTCATCGGCGCCACCGCCACCCGCACCATGCGCAACGCCATGTTCGTGGCCACAGCCGTCTTCTTCCTCATCTATTTCGGCGTGAAACACCTGTATCTCCACACCACCGACGGCCTCTCCGAACATGCCTGGAACAACATCCTCTGGCAAGCCTTCATGGCCTTCCTCATCCTGCGCGGACTTCTGCAGGGCCTCCGTCTGCGCAAAGACGTCTATAACCAAGTGGAAAAATGAAAGCGACAACCACAACAACTCCCCATGTATTCATGCTGCTCCTCGTCGGCATCCTTCTCCAATTTCTCCCCTCCTCCCCGCTCCAAGCACAGAACTTCGGCTATGCCGACCATCGGGGACGCGTGGTCGATGCCGAAACAGGCAAACCCCTGCCGAACGTCAAAATCTCACAACCCGTCGGCAGAACCACCTACTCCGACTCCGCAGGACGGTTCACCGTACGCTACTTCCACACCGAAAGCGACCTCCGCGTCGTCATCTCCCACCCCGGCTACTGCACCGACACCTTCGGCGTCGCACCCGTCTTCGTCGCCCTGCACCGCATGACCGCCCGCTCCCAGAAAAAACGCCCCAAGGTAGGCGTCGTCCTCTCGGGTGGCGGAGCCAAAGGGGTAGCCCACATCAGCGCCCTGCGCACCATCGAAGAAGCCGGCATCCCCATCGACCTCATCTGCGGCACCAGCATGGGAAGCCTCATCGGTGCCCTCTATTGCATCGGCTACTCCACCGACTACCTCGACTCCCTCGTCCGCTCCCAAGACTGGACCACCCTCCTCAGCGACCGGGCCGACCCCCTTGAACTCACCCTGCCCCAACGCGAAGAACAGAACACCTACGCCCTCATCCGCGGCATCGACAGCGACCGGCCCCAGCAAGGTGGACTCATCCGAGGCAGAAACCTCATGCGGCTCTTCCGACGCCTCTGCAGCACCTACCTGGACAGCATCTGCTTCGACAGCCTCCCCATCCCCTTCGCCTGCGTGGCCACCGACCTCGTCACCAACACCGAAGTCGATTTCCATAGCGGCAGCCTCATCCGGGCCATGCGCGCCTCGATGGCCATTCCCGGAGTGTTCACCCCCGTGCGCATCGGCGACAGCGTCCTCGTCGATGGCGGCCTCCGCAACAACTACCCCGCCGACCTCGCCCGTCGCATGGGAGCCGACATCATCATCGGCGTCACCGTCCAAGGCGAACCTCTCAAAGCCGCGGAAATCGGCGACGCCGCCACCGTCATGATGCAAATCATCGACATCAACACCAGCAACAAATACAAAGACAACATCGAGATGAGCGACCTGGTCATGGCGGTCGATGTCAGCGGCTACTCCGCCGCCAGCTTCACCTCCTCCGCCATCGACACCCTCCTCCGACGCGGCCGCCAGGAAGCACTCTCCCATTGGGACGAACTCCTCCAACTCCGTCGCGAAAACGGCATCGACAGCATCTCCCTGCCCATCAAGTCGCCCAGGCAAGCCCCTCCCGACAGCCTCTTCCAATTCCCGCGTCCCACCATACCCACCGCCCCCATCGTAAGCGCAGGCTTCCGCTTCGACACCGAAGAAATGGGCGCCATCCAACTCAACCTCAAATACCCCTTCGGCACCAGCATCCCGATGGGACTCAGCGGCACCGTGCGACTCGGACGCCGCATCATGGCCCGTGCCGAATACTCCCTCCTCACCCGACGCTCCACCTTCCACCCCACCATCTCCTACACCTTCCGCAACAACGACATCGACCTCTACTCCAAAGGACTGCGCACCCACAACATACGCTACCACCAGCACACCGCCGACTTCGCCCCGCTCGACCTCCGGCTCCGACTCGTCGAAATCCATGCCGGACTCCGGTGGGACTACTTCGACTACTATGGCCAGCTGCTCGCCTCCGACGGCTCACAACCCGCCCTCTCCGACGACAACTTCTTCTCCTACTACGCCACCGCCGACATCAACAACGAAAACCACTGGTACTTCCCCACCCGCGGCACACGCTTCCACACCGCCTACCACTACCGCACCACCAACCTCATCGGCTACGACAACCACCTCGGCCTCAACGACATCAACGCCCACTGGCGCATCAACATCACACCCCTGCCCCGACTCACCCTGCAACCCCTGCTCTACTCCCGCGTGATCCTCGGGGAAAACACACCCGTCGCTTGGCGCAACGCCATCGGCGGCGAATGGTTCAGCCACACCGTCGAACAACAACTGCCCTTCGCCGGCATCGGACACCTCGAATACCTCGGCAACTACCTCTTCGCCGCTCAACTGCAGATACAACTGCGAGTCCTCTCCCACCACTACGTCCTCCTGCGATTCGCCTCCGCCCTCGAAGACGACAACCTCGACAAACTCTTCTCCCACCAACCCCTCCTCGGCGCACAACTCGGCTACAGCTACACCACCCTCTTCGGACCCATCGACCTCCGCATCGGCTACTCCAACCGCACCCGACAACCCTACTTCCTACTCAACATCGGACACCTGTTTTGACAACAATTCTTTTTTTCATATATTTGCACCATGAAAGCAATGGACCTATATCGGCTCTTTGAGCATCAAGTGGCTGAATACCACAAAACAGACAACATCGACGCCCCCTGCGGCAATCCCTATAAAGAAGGCACCTTCGAAGCCCTCCTCTGGGAAAAATCATGGATCGATACCGTGCAATGGCACCTCGAAGACCTCGTCCGGCCCGACGACGTCGATCCCGTCTATGCCCTCCAACTCAAACGACGCATCGACCGCTCCAACCAGCACCGCACCAACCTCGTGGAATGCATCGACGACCACTACATGGCCCTCTACAGCAACGTGTCCCCCCTGCCCGACGCCAAACTCAACACCGAGACACCCGCCTGGGCCATCGACCGACTCTCCATCCTCGCACTCAAGATCTACCACTTCGACATCGAAGCCCGCCGCGGCGACGCCGAACACCAAGCCCGATGCCAAGCCAAACTCGACACCCTGCTCCAGCAACGTGCCGACCTCACCGAAGCCATCGACCAGCTCCTCGACGACCTCGCCGCCGGCCGCCGCCGTATGAAACTCTACCGCCAGATGAAAATGTACAACGACCCCTCGCTCAACCCCTCGCTCTACAAGAAATAACCGCCCCTCCGACGCCCCGATGCAGCACGTACTCATCATACGCCTCTCCGCCTTCGGCGACGTAGCCCTCATGGCACCCGTCGTACAAGCCGTCGCCGCCGCCAACAGCGACACCCTCTTCACCGTCGCCGCGCCACCCATGCTGCAACCCCTCTTCGAAGGACAACCCAACATCCGCTTCCTCGGAGTCAAGAAAAAACAATCCGCACGCGACATCTACCGCCAGCTGAAAACCGTCGGAGCCGACGCCGTGGCCGACCTCCACCAGGTGAACCGCGTGGGATGGGCGCTGCTCCTGCTGCGGTTCGACGCCCTCCTCCACCTACACCCACTCAAAATGCGCCGCATCCACAAAGGACGCATCTCCCGCTGGCTCTACCTCGCCCACCTGCGCCGCCGCCCGCGCCGCCCGCAATACCTGCGCTACGCCGACGTCTTCCGCCGCCTCGGCCTCGCCATCGACCCCTCCTCGCTCAACTCCAACCCCATCACCCTCAACGCCAACCAAAACCCGCCCGCCATCGGCATCGCCCCCTTCGCCCAGCACCGAGGCAAGATATGGCCCATCGAAAACACAAGCCGGCTCGCCCGCCTGCTCGCCGACGAAGGCTGTCAAGTGCTGCTCTTCGGCAGCCGCGACGAAGCTCCGCAGCTCGAAGCCATCGCCGCCCAGCACCCATCCATCCTATCCCTTGCAGGGAAGCAGACCTTCACCGAAGAACTGAAAATCATGCAGACACTCACCCTGATGGTCTCCATGGACTCCTCCAACATGCACTTCGCCTCCGTCATGGGGACCCCCGTCGTCAGCATCTGGGGCGCCACCCATCCCGACTTCGGCTTCTACGGCTTCCGCCAAGACCGCTCCAACGCCCTCTGCGCCGACCTCCCCTGCCAGCCCTGCTCCGCCTACGGCAACCTCCACTGCCGCTACGGCGACTACCGCTGCCTCCTCGCC
>ODAI011444955.1_pt1 | contig 22344 bp, 9 predicted proteins | sample 1539321 | NCBI WGS metagenome assembly ODAI01 (sample SAMN02144231, study PRJEB22623) | gut metagenome | biome: sheep rumen | host: Ovis aries | place: New Zealand | reverse complement strand
TCCTGAAGGCAATGTGCCGACCGACCTCTTCATCCATTCGCTCGACCTCGCCATCTATTTGTTCGGTCCCGCCGAACTGATTGCCAAGGCACCCCTGTCCGGAGGCTCTTTCATCCTGATGCTGCGCCATCAGCACATCGTTGGCACACTTGAACTCTCCACTTCCTACTCTTGGAACCAAGCCGACGAGTCGCTTGTCATCAACACGCTCTCAGGCATCTATCAGCTTGCAAACTCGGAAGTACTCACCTACGCCCCGAAGTCCCCAACCATCCTCGGCATTCCCATCGAGAAGATTCGCCGCCGCCCACTCACCACCACAACACTTGCCGCCAGCAACCGTTGCGTCCCCACAGCTGCCAACAACCCCCTCTTCACCCAAGGCTACTACGCCGAACTCCTCCACTTCCTGCAAGCCACTCTGGCAGCCTCCCCCCACGCATCCCCCACCTCTCTCGAAAGCCTTCGCGACACCTATCGTCTCATCGGACAATTGTCTGACTCCGCTAGGACTTGACCGTGGTTTTCTTCTTTCCGGGGTAGCACAACAAAAAAATTGGAAACTATATAGAATTTGGCCCCTAGATAATGATACGCTTCGCGCCTTTAAAAAAACAAAAGAAAACATCAAAAACAGGAAAAAACATTTAGAGTATACACAGATAAAAACCAACTGTTTTCTTTTGTTTTTGGGGTTTTATTTTGTTTTTCGTAGCCCGCGTAGCGGATAAAATCCCTATAGGGTCAAAAAGTATATAATTCCCCCAAAAAAAGAGCATGGCTGGCGTGGAATGAGGCATTCGCTGATTGTTAAAAAATCTTTAATACTACATACAAAGTCGCAAAAAAGAAGATTATTTCGCCAAAATGTATTAAATTTGCACCGTATTGGCTAGAATACTTTCAAAGTTTTTAGCAAAATGTAAAAAAATAAGAGTAAGTAACTGAATAACAATTTAAAGTATTTTTATGAAGAAAAGACTAACGATGATCTTGGCATTCATGTGCCTATCCCTAGGGGTGGCCATGGCACAGACCAAGATCTCGGGTACGGTTATTGCCCAAGACAATGACGAACCGATTATTGGTGCGGTGATTAAGTTGAAGGGGCAAAAATCGGCCCTCGCTGTGACCGACATTGACGGTAACTTCTCGTTTACAACAAGCCAAAAGTCCCCAACGATTGAAGTGAGCTCGATTGGCTATGTGACAGTAACAACCAAAGGTGCTCAGAACATGACCATCAAGATGGTCCCCGACTCGAAATCGATTGACGAAGTCGTGGTGACAGGTGTGCAGAAGATGGATAAGCGAATGTTCTCTGGTGCCACGACCAAGGTGGATGCCGACAAGGCCAAGCTTTCGGGTATGGCCGACGTGAGCCGCTCGCTGGAAGGCCGAGTAGCTGGCGTGAGTGTGCAGAACGTGTCTGGAACGTTCGGTACGGCTCCGAAAATTCGCGTGCGTGGTGCCACGTCGATTTATGGTACGTCGAGCCCGCTATGGGTGGTCGATGGTGTGATTCTGGAGAGTGCCGTGAACGTGAATGCTGACGACCTCTCGTCGGGTGACGCCGAGACACTGATTTCGAATGCCATTGCCGGTCTGAACGCCGACGACATCGAGTCGTTCCAGGTGCTGAAGGACGGTTCGGCCACGTCGATTTACGGTGCGCGCGCCATGTCGGGTGTGATTGTCATCACAACGAAGAAAGGCCGTGTGGGTCATAGCACAATCAACTATACGGGTGAGTTCACCTACCGCCTGAAGCCCAGCTATTCTGAGTACAACATCTGTAACTCGCAGGAGCAGATGGGTATCTACAAGGAAATGGCCTCCAAGGGCTGGCTGGAGTTCTCGTCGCTGGCCAACGGCAGCAGCTCGGGTCTCTACGGCCGCATGTACAACCTCATCGCCCAGTATGATGAGACGAAGGGGCAGTTCGGCCTGCCCTACACCGATGCTGCCATGAACGCCTACCTGCAGCAGGCAGAGTTCCGCAACACCGACTGGTTCGACCTGCTGTTCCACAACAACATCATCCAGAACCACTCGGTGAGCATCTCGTCGGGTACGGAGAACTCCAACCTCTATGCCTCGCTGTCGGCCTACAACGATCCGGGATGGACGCCCTCGAGCAAGGTTGAGCGTTACACCGCCAACATCAACGCCTCCTACAACCTGTCGAAGAACCTCACCGTGACCATGCGCGCCAACGGCTACATCCGTGAGCAGGAGGCCCCGGGTACGCTGAACCGCAGCGTAGACCCCGTGAGTGGTGCCGTGAGCCGCTCGTTCGACATTGCGCCGTTCAGCTACGCCATGAACACTTCGCGCACACTGGATCCCGAAGGCAACTACACGCGTAACTATGCCCCCTTCAACATCTTCGACGAACTCGAGAACAACTACCTCGACCTGCGCGAGACATCGCTGCAGTTCCAGGGCGAGATTTCGTGGAAGCCCTTCCAGGGACTGGAAATCAACGCGTTGGGCTCGTATCGCAACCAGAACATTTCGCGTAACACCTACGTACTGAACCACTCGAACCGTTCGGAGGCCTATCGCGCCGGTGTCGACAACCCCAACATCCGTGACTACAACACCTACCTCTACCGCGATCCCGACGAGCCCAACTCGCTCCCCATCTCGGTGATGCCCTTTGGAGGTATCCACACACTGAACACCAACGCCGCCAAGCAGCTCTACTTCCGCGGGCAGGCGCAATATAATAAGGTGATAAACAACGGCGAGCACGTCTTCAACGCACTGGCCGGTATGGAGGCCCGCAAGCTCACGCGTGATGCTTTCGAGGACAACACGTTCGGTGTTGACTACGAAAACAGCCGCCTGGTCATCGAGACTCCGAAGTTCTACAAGCAGGCCAAGGAGGAAGGCACCGTGCTCACAAGCTATGCCAAGACCTGGGATCACAGCCTCGCCTACTTCGCCAACTTCAACTACATGTTCAAGCAGCGTTACGTCATCAACATCACTGGACGCTACGACGGCAGCAACCAGCTCGGCAAGAGCCGCCAGTCGCGCTGGCTCCCGACGTGGAACATTTCGCCGTCGTGGAACATCGACGAGGAGCCGTTCTTCCGCCGCTTCTCAGAGCGCACCCACGGTGCCATCTCCTATGCCAAGCTGCGTATGTCTTACTCGCTTGTGGGTGACCAGACTGCTGCCTCGAACGCCCTGCCTATCTTCCGCTCGATGGTTGTTTGGCGTCCCCAGGCCGACTATCAGGAGACGGGTATCGGAATGTCAAGTTATGGTAACCAGAACCTGACCTACGAGAAGAAATATGAGTACAACGTAGGTGTTGACCTCGGTTTCGTGAACAACCGCATCAACTTCGTCTTCGATGCCTACTGGCGCGACAACTTCGACCTCATGGGCTATCTGCAGACACAAATCCAGGGCCGCCAGTTTGCCAACGTGGCCAGCATGAAGTCGAACGGTGTTGAAGCCACCATCACGACCAAGAACATCATGGGCAAGGATTTCCAGTGGACCACTGACCTTACCTACGCCTACAACCATACGGAAATCACCGACCTGCTGAGCTACTCGCGCGTCATCGACCTCGTGCAGCAGGGTGGTTACGCACGCAAGGGCTACGACCACCGTGCACTCTTCTCCATCCCCTTCGTGGGCCTGAACGACGAGGGTATTCCCCAGATCATCAACCAGAACGGTGACGTCACCACAACCAACATCAACTTCCAGGAGTATGACAAGCTCGACTTCCTGAAGTATGAGGGCCCGACGGAGCCTACCCACACAGGTGGTATGAACAACATGTTCAAGTGGAAGAACTGGCGCCTGAACGTGTTCGTGACCTATTCGTTCGGCAACAAGGTGCGCCTCGACCCGATGTTCGGCGTAGCCTACTCCGACATGAGCGCCATGCCGAAGGAGTTCAAGAACCGTTGGGTGGAGCCCGGTGACGAAAAGCACACCGACATCCCCGCCATCGCTTCCATCCGCCAGTATTACAACAACACACAGCTGGGCTATGCCTACAACGCCTACAACTATTCTACGGCTCGCGTGGCCAAGGGCGACTTCATCCGTCTGAAGGACGTTTCGCTCACCTATGAGTTCTCGAAGAACCTCTTGAAGCACGTCGGACTGGGTTCAGCATCGCTGAAACTTGATGCCACCAACCTCTTCCTGATCTATGCTGACAAGAAACTGAACGGCCAGGATCCTGAGTTCGTCAATGCCGGTGGTGTGGCCAACCCGCTTTCGAAACAGTTCACAATGACTGTCCGCCTCGGTATCTAATGGAGTAAAGTTGAGTTTAAACAAGTAAAAAGAAATTGAATATGAAGTCACTTAAATATATAGCCCTGCTCATGGGATTTGGTGCTTTCGCGCTTACCTCGTGTAACGATTTCCTCGACCAACTGCCCGACGAGCGTACGCAGATTGACAACGAAGAGAAGGTTCGCCAGCTCTTGGTCACGTCATATCCCACTGCCAACTATGGATGGATTTGTGAACTTTCCAGCGACAACATCATGGACAACAACACGCTCCATCTGCCTATCAGCTCTTCGTCTGAGCAAATCGCCGCACGTTATAACCTCGGATCGTATGGCCGTCAGGACGACGAGATGTATCGTTTCGAACCCTGCGTGTCGTCCGACAACCAGGATACCCCCAACTACCTTTGGTCGAGCATGTATGAGAGCATCATCTCTGCCAACTATGCCTTGGACGGTATTCAGAAAATCTATGAGGAAACCGGAGAACTTTCTGAAACCATGAGGCAAAGCCGTGCCGAAGCCTTGCTCATCCGTGCCTACTGCCATTTCATCCTGGTGAACGTGTTCTCGCAGGCTTACAAGGACGAGGAGGCCAGCAAGCTCGATCTGGGTGTACCTTATGTTGACAATGTCGACAGCGTTACCGATTTCCAGCACCATTATGACCGCGGATCGGTTGCCGGAGTTTACGAAAAGATTGAAAAAGACCTGCTTGAAGGCCTGAAGGATGTCAGCGATGCAGGCTACTCAGCCGTTAAATATCACTTCAACTTAGAGGCAGCTCATGCGTTTGCCGCCCGTTTCTATCTGTTCAAGCGCGAATATGCCAAGGTCATCGAGCATGCCAATGCCGTGCTGACCACCGATCCTTCGCAGATGGCAAGCAAGCTGATGAAGTTCGACAACTTTGCCAACTGTACCTATATGGACGACTATGTACAGATTTTCGAGGATCCGCAGTCGCCCAACAACCTGTTCCTGCTCAACACCATGTCGCTCGTGCGCCGTCATGGCCTTGGTTATCGCTATGCCAACAACAGCACCCGCACTCGCGAGATTTATTACCACACCACGCCTTGGAACGGACGCTATTACGCCTATCCTGTCATTTGGCAGGCTGGCTACACCTTCTGGACGGGTCGCGACTACGGCTACTTCCCTGCTAAGTGTGGTGAGGAGTTTGAGTACACCGACAAGTTGGCCGGCATCGGCTACGTGCACACCATCCGCCGCGAGTTCACCTGCAACATGCTCCTTCTGGAGCGTGCCGAGGCTGAAGCCATGCTCGGACAGTATCAGGCCTGTGCTGCCGACCTGATTGCCTACAACCACAGCCTAATTTCATTCTCTGAGGCTGAAGCCCAGGCTGCCGCAGCCGTGGGTGTTCGCGACCTCACACAGGAAGACATCGACACCTATTTCGCTACACCGGCAACAAAGGAGAGCGAGCGCTATGCCAAGGCTAACGTCTTTGCCAACTGGGACTTCACTCAGAACATGAGCCCGAAGTTCGTCGTGCCGCAGGAAGCCGTGAAGTACATGAACGCCGTTAACGAGTTCCGCCGCTTCGAGCGCATCTTCGAGGGCGACCGCTTCTTCGACCTGAAGCGTTGGGGCATCGAATACTCCCACGTGTTTGGCAACTACAACCACGCTTTCGAAGGTGAAGGCAGCGATCAGGACGAAATCACCTACACCATGAAATGGAACGACCCGCGCCGTGCCCTCGAGGTTCCGCAGGATGCCATTCAGGCTGGTCTGACCCCGTCGCGCCCGCTCATCTATGAGCCCGGTGGCGATGACGCCGTGGTATCTTATCCCTCGGAAGGTTGTTTTACAAAAGAATAAAATGAAGGAGGACTAGCAATATGAAATCAAATCTTAAAGTATTGGTATTTGCCGTTATGGCAATGTTCACGGCCAGCCTCGCCGTCACCTCATGCAGCGACGACGACTTCGGCCCCAGCATTTTCGATACACATGACTACCCGCTGGATCGTAGCGTTTACACATTCCCCTTGGATACTTTCTGCAAGAAGAATTTCCTGGAGAAATACAACATGCGCTACTACTATCGGCTTGAGGATATTATGTCCGACCTGCAGAAGAACCTGATTCCTGCTGATTATGAAGTCAGCAAGAAGCTGGCCGTGCTCACAAAGTATCTGTGGTACGAAGTGTATGAGAAGCAGGGTGGCGAGGAGTTCATGAAACTCGTTTCGCCGCGCATCATCCTGCTGACTGGTTCTCCCTCGGTGAATGCCACCTCGCACACCGAGACCCTGGGAACAGCAGAAGGAGGTCTGAAGGTCTATCTCTACAAGGTTAATTCCTTCAACGAGAACGACATCGACCATCTCAACAAGTACTTCTTCCACGTGATGCACCACGAGTTTGGCCACATCCTCGACCAGCACCACTCGCGTCCGCAGGCATTCAACCTGCTCTCGAACGGCAAGTACGACATTATGTCGTGGGGCGAGGTGCACGACTCGCTGGCTGCAGGTAAAGGCTTCGTGACGCCGTACGCAGGCTCGCAGGCTGCCGACGACTGGGTGGAGACCCTGTCCTGCTACATCGGCAACGACTCCCTGCAGTGGGAACGCCTGATGGCCGCCGCTCATTACGAGTGGGAGTCCATCGACCTCTCTAACACCGACTCCATCACCAACCTCTACCGTCAGGGTGCCGACATCGACTCCGTAGGCTACATCCACGTGGTCAGCAGCTCCTCGACGAAGCTCGTGCGCAAGGTCATCAAGCGCAATGCCGACGGTTCTGCCGCCCTCGATGCCAACGGCAAGATTGTATTCGACTGGCCCAGCGGCATCCATGGCGACGAGCTCATCCTGCAGAAGCTCGACATGGTGCGTGAATGGCTGAAGACTTATTATGACATCGACATCGACGTGATGCGCCGCGACCTGCAGACCCGCACCTACGTCACCGATGAAAATGGCAATTTTATTGTGCAGAACGGACACTTGGTCAACCGCTTGGTACAGCCTTCCGATGAAGATCCTTCAAAGACCGTCATGGAGAAGTTGCTTGAGCAAATTGACCAGTACGAAAGTTTAATGATTAAAAAGTAAAGGAGGATCCAGAATATGAAGAAAAATTTCCTATTCCTGCTGTTCGCTTCAGCAGCCATGCTAATCACGACAAGCTGCGTTCACGAAGAAGACGACATCTTCGACGCCTCTGCAGCCGAGCGCCTGAATGCGGCCAGCGAAAAGTATTCTCAGTTGCTGGAATCGTCTGAAGGCGGATGGGTCGTCGAGTACTACCCCACCAACGAAGACGCACTCACCACCGGACAGGGCTATCTGTGGATGGTGAAGTTCGGCAAGGACGAGTCCTGCAAGGTGGGCATGAACAACTATTTCTCCAACAACGCCTATCGCGAATGCACCTCCCTTTGGGAAGTCATCACCGACAACGGCCCTGTGCTGACGTTCAACTCCTACAACCCCAACGTGCATGCATTCTCTGATCCCGACGTGCGCTCCATTCCCGGCAGCGGCGACAATGTCTGGGGAACGGGTGTTGGCGGCGACTACGAGTTCGTCATAGTCGATGCACCCGAGGATCATTCCTACGTCATGCTGAAGGGCAAGAAGCGCGGCACCTACAACCGCATGACTCCCCTGCCCGCAGGTGTCGACTATGCCGAATATCTGGCTGACATCAACAATTTCATGGATCGCACCCTCTCCTGGCAAGCGCCCAACAACAACTACCTGAAGTTTGCCGACAAGCGCTATGTGCTGGCAACTGGCCAGGAGAACTACATCTCCATGTACCCTGAGGATGGTGATGCCATCACGGAAACCACCGACCACTTCTTCATGGTCACGAAGCGCAACGGCGACTACTACCTGCGCTTCCGCAATGCCTTCGACCGTGAAGGCATGGAGGGCACACTCCAGGAAATGCGCTACGACTCGCTGGCACAGGAATTCGTGGGTGTCGAGAACGACCAGTTCCGCATCGTCGGCTATGAGCCTGGCCGCTTCTTTGGTGAAAACATCGGCGAAGGCAATTCCTGGACCATGGCAAAGACTGCCGAGATGTCGCCCAAGTTCAAGGAGTACATCGACGAGCTTGACACCCGCTTTGCCAACACCAAGGACGCCCGCAAACGTTCCTACACATTTGTCGGCATCAACCTGGGCAGAGACGCCAGGACCATCGATGGCGTGCGCGACACCGTGAACTGCTGCAACATTGTCTATAGAACGCCCGGTTCTTCGCGCAACACGTCGGCCTGCTATGTCATGGACATGAAGAACGCCGACGAAAGCGTCACCTATCAGTATCTCAAGCCCCGCGACACCTCTGCAGCCAACATTCAGAACACTTTCGACACAATCACCAAACTCATGACCCTGTTCACCAGAGAGTTTGTTGTCTCGGCATGCGACTCCAAGTTCAATCTCACCAGAGTGAAACTGACTGCCGCCGACGATCCTGACATTTGGTTCATTGTTACAGTTTAATTCCATTTATTCACAATAAAAAAATTTAGCTTATGAAGAAATCTTTATTCATGATGGCTGCTGCACTCCTCATGACCGTGCAGGTCAGTGCTCAGTTGCAGCCGAAGCGCACCATGCAGCATCTGCAGGGTCAGCCTCAAGTGATGCATCGCGTCTCTCCAAAGACCCAGATGCAGCAGGCCTCGGTGGCTCCTGTGACAAAGGCACAGGTTCCCCAGCAGGCAACCAAGCAACTTCCTCCTCTTGCGGGCTATGCCAACGGCATGTACTATGCTCGTCCCGAAGGAACCTTCTATCAGACTTTCCAGGCAAGCAGCAATGGAAAGTATTATGGCTACGTGCTGGCTCCTAACTTCACGGAACTGAAATGGCGCAACATGACCGACGAGGCCAACAAGGCCAATACCACGTGGTACATTAACGACAATGCTGTGGAAGGCGACGAGAACAACGACTACATCGCCCAGTATTTCGTTCGCTCAGGCTACCTCAGCTACGTACCCACCCTGCACCAGGGTCTTCAGACCTTCACGCTGGGCGACGATGTTGCAACTCCTTACGAACAGGTTGGTGTGATTCCTACCGATAGCATCTACAACCTCCTGAAGTGGGATATCACCCAGGGCGGTAACTATACAGGTTACCAGGGTGGCGGCTATGGTTTCGGAACAGGCACCACAACTTTCGACTTCGACGGTGACGGCGAGGCTGAGGAAGTGTTCAGCGATGGTATTGTTGAGTTCTACGACAAGCCCGCCACTCCGCTTTATCTGTCGTCCATCTATTTCCCTGTGACCAGCAACCAGACTGAGCAGGAAAAGATGTTTGCTGACGGCAAGGAACTGACCGTCGAGATCTTCAAGGTCATCACAAACGAAGATGGCAGCCGCACTCTCGACGAGGAGCCTCTGGCCACGATGAAGGCCACCGAGCTTCAGAACTTCGGCAACTATAGCAGCGGCGATGGCAGCTATGGCTATTTCGAGGTTTCACAGGTTGAGGTTGATGCCTTTGGCACAGAATACGCTGTTCCAGTAATTCTTGACGACGCCTTCGCCGTTGTCATCACAGGCTTTGCCCAGGAGGGTGTCGATCTGGGTTTGCGCTTCGGTAATGCCGCTGCCGCTGCCTACGACTATCCCATCCTTACTCCGACCTTCGAGCGCTACTACGACGTAGCAACTGGCGAGTACAAGGGCATGCTCCGCACTTATGGCAAGAGTTCGTCCACTGGTGCTCTCTACTGCTACAATGCAGCAATCTACCTGGAAGGCATGTGGGATGCTGTTTATGTTGACGACACAATGCTCGACTACACCATTCCTGTTGAAGGTGGCACGATGGAGTCGGTTAATGAATTCACAAACTCAGATGGTGAGCAGATTCACCTGAACTACCTTGAGGTTTACACCCAGCTGCCCTGGATGAACGACTGGGAAGGTGCCGCTGAAGACGAGGAGAACTACTTCGTCGGCACTGTCGAGGGCGAATGGCCCGAGTGGCTCCAGATCAGCGGTTTCACTGATGAGTACTGGGCTGATGGCATGTACAACCTGGTTCAGTTCAAGGCTGATGCTCTGCCCGAGGGTGTCAAGGGTCGCCAGGCCAAGATTGCCTTCGCAAGTGAGAAGGGTGCTGAGACAAAGGTCATCACCATCACTCAGGGTGAGGTTGAGGAAGAAAAAGAGAGCATCATCGTCGATGGCGAGAAGGTTCCCGTCGTTGAGACGCTCACCGTCAACCACGAGGAAGTTGAGAAGACTGCCTACAGCGGCAAGACCGAGTCGTTCGACGTGAACGCACTGGTTGAGGCTCTCGGCATCAGCAACATCAGCGAGGCTGCCCAGTACATTGTCAACGTCACCACCGGCGAGGCTGTTGCCAACACCACCGACGGCTGGCGCAACGCTCAGGGCGATGCTGAGACTTGGGGCTCTTCGGCAGGCATGGTCTGCGTGAAGATCAACGATCCCGCATCCGGCGTCATCGACTACATCGGCTGCATCGACGATACGCACGTGGCCGGTGAGACCTACACCGCCAAGTGGGGCTTCGTTGCCAATGGCAAGGCTGCCGTCGTCGACGTTGTCATCAACTTCGTCGAGAAGCAGGAGCAGGAAATCACCCGCGCGCTTTCTGAGAATGTCATCAAGGCCCGCGTGGAATACGAGACCACCGAAGCCAGCTATGTCGAGAAGAAGGTTGAACTGACCGACGAGCAGGTGAGCGAAATTCTGGGCGACCTGCAGCTGGAGTCCCTCGACCAGGCTGAAGTCTATGGTTGGAATCCCACCACAGAGAAACTGATTGCCGACTTCGAAACGTATGATGGCTGGCGCGATGCCAACGGCGACTTCCACAACTGGTCGGGCAATGCCGAGGTTCCCGCTTGCGTGAAGTACACCGACGGCAAGACCTACCTCTGCTACAACATCGCCGGCTGCGAGCCCCAGGAAGTAAAGACCTACTGGGCCATCGCCAACGACACACGTGCCGTGCTCGTTGAGGTTACCTTCGCTTACGTTGTTCCCGCCGGCATCAGCGAGCTGAATGCCGACGAGCAGCAGGAGGTCATCTACAACCTCAACGGCGTGCGCATGAAGAACACCCAGCAGAAGGGCGTCTACATCGTCAACGGCAAGAAGGTCGTGCGCTAATCTGACTCTTTGAGGTTGCCTTCAGGGCGCAACCTCTGCAAATACCCTCAAAGCGGGAAGCCACAAGTTGGTTTCCCGCTTTCTTTGTTTATTTCTGTTAATTCCATACGTTTTCCATTTTTTATTTGTACCTTTGCACGCACAATGCAAGACTGAACATTCTGAGCGTCAGAATTTTAAAACAGAAATACCATCAAATTCAAATACAAAAAACAAGAATGAAACGTACATATCTGCTTCTCATTGCTGCCCTCCTGGGCTTCGCCGTGGCCAATGCAGTCCCGGCTAACGGCAAATTGGTCAAGGTTCAGCAGCCTGACGGCACAACCATCAGCATCCGGCTGGTGGGCGACGAGTATCTGCACTTCAACACCACTGCCGACGGCTATTCTGTCGTGAAGAATGCCCGCGGCTACTACGTCTATGCACAACGTGCCGCCGACGGCCAGCTGGCTCCCACCCAGCAGGTGGCTCACGACGAGGCTGCCCGCTCAGCTGCCGAGCTCAGATTCCTCAACACCGTCGAGAAGCACCTCGCACCGACCATGACCGAGGTTGCAGCGCAGGAGAAGCAGGCCGAACTGAAGCGCCAGGCCAAAGCGCGCGAGAAGCGTCGCGACCCACAATACGACTACACCAAGTTCCGCGGACTGCTCATCCTCGTGCAGTTCAACGACAAGGAGTTCTCGCGCCCTGACTATAAGGACATCATCTCCGACATGGTCAGCCAGGAGAACTACACCGGCTACACCGACGAGAACGGCCGCCAAGTGAGCTGTCCGGGCAGTGTGCGCGACTACTACAGCGACAACTCCATGGGCCTGTTCCAGCCCGAGTTCGACGTCTACGGTCCCTACACCGTCGACTACAGCCAGTACTATGTCAACGGCACCAACAATGCCAACCGCCTCGTCAATGCAGCCGTCAACGCAGCCGATGCCGACATCGACTTCAGCCAGTACGACCGCGACGGCGACGGCATCGTCGACATGATCTACTTCATCTTCGCCGGCAACGGTTCCAACTACTCCGGCAACGACAGCCGGCTCTTCTGGCCCCACCGCTCCGTGATCTACAACGGACAATACTACGTCCAGAAAGACGGCGTGGCCCTCTGGGACTACGCCAGCTCCGTGGAACTCTGCGGCTGGACTTCCCAGCCTTCCACCATCACCATCGAGGGCATCGGCACCATCTGCCATGAGTTCTCTCACGTGCTTGGCCTGCCCGACTTCTACGATGCCGACTACTCCGGCAGCGGCGGCGAAAGCAAACACCCCGGCGAATGGTCGGTGATGTCCGGCGGCAGCTACTTCAACAACGGCCGCTCCCCCGTGGGCTATTCCGCCTTCGAGCGCTACATGGTGGGCTTTGCCAACCCCACCCTCATCGAGGGAGAAGGCAGCTACTCGCTCGAGAACCTGTCCGAGAGCAACCAGTTCTTCCGCATCAACACCCCCGTGAACAAGGAATTCTTCATTCTCGAGAACCGCCAGCAGACTGGTTGGGACCGCTATCTGCCCGGCCACGGCATGCTCATCTTCCGAGTCGACTCCACCAACGCACGCGTCTGGGCCAACAACGCCGTCAACAACAACCCCAAGCACCAGTATTACGAGCTGGTTCGCGCCCGCGGAACATTGGGCTCGGCAGGCTACGACCCGTTCCCCGGACGTGGCAATGTGCACGCGGTGAACAACGTCACCACCCCCGCCAACCTGCTCACCTGGGCCGGCAAGGAAACCCAGTGGGGACTGCTCAACATCAAGGAAAGCAACCGCGTCATCACCTTCGACGTTGAAGACACCTACGTGCTGCGCGAGCTCGCCCTGCCCGACAGTGCCGTCGTAGGTCTTGGCCTCAGCCACAAGATTCTCTGCACCGCCACTCCCGACTATGCCAAGTACCAGCTCACCTGGACTTCCTCCAACGAGGACGTGGCTACCGTCGATGAAGAAGGCTACGTCACGGGCCTCAGCGTGGGCAAGACCACCATCACCGTCACCAGCGACAACGACCTGCAGGCCACGTGCGAAGTCGAGGTCCGCGACTTGCCCGTGAAGGAGTCCATCGCCGACTTCCGCACACTCGCCCCAGGCGAGGAAAGCATCCTGAAGCTGAACGATGCCCAGGTGCTCTACGTCTACCAGAACAACATCTACCTGCGCGACGGCAGCAGCTGCATCGTGCTCAGCAAGACCGGCCTCGACGCCAAGCGCAACAACATTCTCAACGGTTCGCTCTACGGCCGCTACACCACACTCGACGACATGCCCATCTTTGAAAGCGTCAGCGGCATGACCGACACCAACGACGCCGTCATCACCGAGGGCAGTCCCGCCGAGCCCCGCGTCGTCAGGCTACACGACCTCACCGAGGCCGACTATGCCGACTACGTCACCATCGACACGCTGCAGCTGGTGAAGGCCACAGGCATCTGGGGCGTTGAAGAGGGTGCCGACAGCGTGCGCCTCTACAACACCTTCCGCATCATCGGCATCAAGACTCCCTCCACCGTCGAGGGCAAGCGCTTTGCCGCATCAGGCATCTTCGGCACCCACCTCGTCAGCGGCAAGCTCATCCGCGAACTCTACCTCTTCGAATCGCCGAAGGAACTGGAGTGGACCGAGCCCGAACCCGACGGCATCGTCCTGATGGAAGGCGAGAGCCGCCAGCCCGCAGCCGTCTACGACCTGCAAGGCCGCCGCATCTCAGCCACCGCCCAGCTGCCCAAGGGCATCTACATCGTCAATGGCCGGAAGATAGCCATTCGCTAGTCCGCCAGAGAGTTTCTCCGGCACAAGCCAACCGCTAAGTTGTTTTAGTTGCACTGTCAGTCTTGCACCCCAAGGCTCCCATGCAACTAAAACAACTTTTCTTTTGTGAACATTACCCTTCTTTTTCCCATACCCCACTCCTCCCCCACCACACCCCTCCAGAGCGCAGCCGAGGAAGAACCATTCTTGCCTGCCCCCTCGGCACGCCTTTTTCCTGCCAACACTTACATGCCGTTTCCTCCTTTTCGTCCCCCTGTTGCATCTGCCTGAAAAGTCATTTTGCATCTGTCTGAAAAGTCATTTTGCATCTGTCTGAAAAGCCATTTTGCATCTGTCTGAAAATCAATGCGATAGAAACCGAAAAGTAAAATAAGCTATTTTGCGCGGTAAAATAAGTTATTTTGCTGAGTAAAATAAGTTATTTTGCTGAGTAAAATAAGCTATTTTACTTTGCAAATTAAGCTATTTTACTAAACGGCAGCAATTCTTTTGCCGCTTCCACGCATATCAGCCGCTGATCCGGAGAGGCTTTAAGGCGCGGTGGGAGAATCGTTGACTGACGGCAATCTGCGGCCTGAAAGCATGCGCCGGGCGACACTTTAACTACAGAAAAAGAACAAAAAGGCGGTTTGCAGTACGAAATTGTTAAAAAAACGGGGCAAAAACGTATTTTTTTTAGTTTTTGTTCGTTTATTTAATAATTTTACCTTAAATTTGCAGCAGAAATATGAAAACTCGTTAAAAAACGCAAGAGAGATGTAGCCTCTTTAGCAGAGGTGTAACATGACTTAGGTATAAGGTAGAGGGAACCAGGATAACGAGATATAAGAAAAGTCACAAACCCTATTTATACATTATTAATTTAAAAGAGAGAATTTATGGTAAGAAGACTAACAATGTTTTTGGCCGCCCTGCTGCTCACAGCAGTGGGTGCAATGGCACAGATGCAGGTGAGTGGTACCGTAGTGTCTCAGGACGACGGCGAACCCGTTGTGGGTGCTGCCGTGCAAGTCGTTGGCACACAGACAGGTGTCACTACCGACATTAACGGACACTTCTCGCTGACTTGTCCTCAGGGCAAGAACATGCTCCGCATCACCTACCTGGGCATGGAGCCCATTGAGGTGAGTGCCCGTCCGAACATGCGTATCGTGCTGACAAGCGATCAGCGCGCACTCGACGAGGTGATCGTCGTGGCCTTCGGTACGGCAAAGAAGTCGGCCTTCACGGGTTCGGCCAAGGCCGTTGGAGCCGAGGACATCTCGCTGGCACAGACCACGAGCGTCACTGGTGCTCTGGCCGGTACGGTTCCTGGTGTGCAGCTGACCTCCAGCAGCGGTGACCCCTCGAGTTCGCCCACGATCCGCATCCGCGGTTTCAGCTCGCTGAACGCAGGCAAGGACCCGCTGATCATCGTCGACGGTGCTCCCTACAGCGGCGACATGGCCAACATCAACCCGAACGACATCGAGTCGATGACGGTCCTGAAGGACGCTGCCTCGAACGCCCTGTATGGTGCTCGTGGTGCCAACGGTGTGGTGATGATCACCACGAAGAAAGCCAAGGCCGGCGAAGCCCTGGTGACGTTCGATGCCAAGTATGGCTGGAACTCTCGTGCCCTTCAGCACTACGACGTGATTACCGATCCCGCAGCCTACTACGAGAAGCACTACGAGGCTGTGAAGAACTACTACATGCAGCACGACGGCATGTCGGCCGAGGACGCCTGGCGCACGGCTAACAGCAAACTCTTCGGCCAGTCGGCCGGCGGTGGTCTGGGCTACAACATCTGGGACTTCCCCGAGGGCCAGATGCTCATCGGCCTGAACGGCAAGCTGAACCCCAACGCCAAGCTGGGCCGCGTCGTCGACTACGGCGGTGAGAGCTTCCTGCTGACTCCCGACGACTGGGAAGACGTGGGCACTCGCACTGGCAACCGCCAGGAATACAACGTTTCGGTTGCCGGTTCTACCGACCGTTCGAACACCTACCTCTCGCTGGGTTACCTGAAGAACGAGGGTATCACCGAGAACAGTGACATGCAGCGTCTGACCGCTCGTCTGAAGACCGACTACCAGGCCAAGAAGTGGCTGAAAGTGGGTGCCAACATGGCCTACACCCGTTTCGACCACAACTCGCTGGGCAACAACGGTTCCTCGACGTCGACCGGCAACATCTGGGCATTCACCAGCCAGATGGCTCCCATCTATCCTGCCTACATCCGCAATGCCGACGGCTCGGTGAAAATCGACAACGACGGCATCCGCATGATGGACTATGGTGACGGTCTGAATGCCGGCCAGCATCGCCCGTTCATCTACAACGCCAACCCGATTCTTGACACGCGTCTGAACACCCGCAACTTCGAGGGCAACGCCATCACCGCCCACGGCTTCATGGACATCACGTTCTATCCCGGCCTGGTGCTGACGCTGAACGCCACGACCAACCTCGACGAGACCCGCGGCACCTATGTCTACAACCCCTACTACGGACAGTTCGACACCACGGGCGGTACCGTCGAGAAATACCACAGCCGCAGCTACGACTACAACCTGCAGCAGCTGCTGAACTATGCCACGACCGTGGCCAATGTCCACAACATCAGCGCCATGCTCGGCCATGAGTACTACGACAACCGCTACTACATCATCGGTGCCAGCAAGAACAAGATGTTCTCGCAGGAGAACAAGGAACTCAGTGGTGCCGTCGTCGACGGACAGAGCTCCTACTCCTACAAGACCCGCTACAACAACGAAGGTTACTTCGGACGTCTGCAGTACGACTACGACGGCAAGTACTTCGGTTCTGCTTCGCTGCGCCGCGATGCTTCGTCGCGCTTCCATCCCGACCACCGTTGGGGTACGTTCTGGTCGCTGGGCGGTGCCTGGCTGATGAACAAGGAATCCTTCCTGAAGGATGCCACTTGGATTGACGAGCTGAAGCTGAAGGCCTCTATCGGTTCGCAGGGTAACGACAACATCGGCAGCTATCGCTACACCGACGTGTTCGACATCGTGAACTCCGGCGGCAACATCGGTACTTCGTTCTCGACCAAGGGTCAGGAGACCATCACCTGGGAGACCAACACCAACATGAACTTTGGTTTCGAGTTCCTCTTCTGGAAGAAGCTCACCGGTAGCATCGAGTACTACTACCGCAAGACCACCGACATGCTCTACAGCTTCGCCGTGGCTCCCTCTAACGGTTACTCCAGCTACTACGACAACGTGGGTGACATGTACAACAAGGGTGTTGAGCTCGACCTGAGCTACACGCCGATCCAGACCAAGAACATCGACTGGACCATCAACCTGAACGTGTCCTACCTGAAGAACCGTCTGACCAAGCTGCACGACGACAAGAAGACCAACGTTGTCTTCGACACCAATTACAAGGCATGGGAAGGCTACAACAGCGGCGACTTCTACATCGCTGAAGGTCAGTCCATCTACTCCTGGTACATGAAGGACTTCGCAGGTGTGGGCGAGCAGGGCCAGCCTCTGTGGTACAAGAACAAGTACGAGCGCCAGCAGGGCAGCGACATCAATGGCAACCTCCTGTGGGAGATGACCACCGACAAAGAAGGCAATCCTATTCCCAAACTCGACGAGGACGGCAACAAGATTCCCATCATGGAGGATGTCTGGTACGACCGCCACGGCAACAAGTATGCTTCGGTGGCTGCCAAGGACGCTGCCAACGACGACTTCGCCCGCCGCAAGGTGACCGATCGCGAGACCACTGACACCTACTCGCAGGCCGACTACTACGTGATCAACAAGACCACGCTGGCTCCCATCTTCGGTGGCTTCGGCACCAGCCTGAAGGCTTACGGCTTCGACTTCACCATCAACTTCACTTATCAGATTGGCGGCAAGCAGTACGACGGCACCTACGCTCAGTTCATGGCACCTCCCACGAACAGCAACGCCGGCTACAACATCCACAAGGACGCCTACAAGTCATGGACGGCTGAAAACCCGTCGACAACGATTCCTCGTTGGCAGTACGACGACCTCTATTCTTCGAACATGTCGACCCGCTTCCTGACCGACGCCAGCTATCTGAACATTCAGAACATCAACCTGGGCTACACCTTCCCGAGAAAGCTCACCCAGAAGGCTCTGATCAACTCTCTCCGTGTCTACGTGTCGGCTGAGAACGTCTACTACTGGTCAAAGCGCAAGGGCTTCGACCCGCGCCAGAGCTACAGTGCGACGACCAACGCCACGTACTATTCCCCGATGCGTACGATCTCAGGTGGCATCACGCTTCAATTCTAAACATCGAGCACATTGTAAAAAGGAAAGAATATGAAAAAGTTTAGTCAAATATTTTCACTGATAGCTCTGTCGGCCCTGTTCATGCTGACAAGCTGTATTGAGGAGACTGTACCCGAGGACGGCACCGCAACAGCCGCCCAGGTGGGTGCTTCCGCAGCAGCCCTCGAGGGTGCGCTGAACGGTATCCCCTCTCAGATGTGTCGAGGCTACTACGTCTATGGCGAGCAGACCCACGAAACCGACATGGCCTACCCGCAGTTCATGATTGCCTGCACCGAGATGCTCGGCGACATGTATCCCGAGGGTTCCAACTCCGGCTACGACTGGTATCGTAACTACAACACGTTCTCTGGCAACGTCGGCGAGACCAGCTACTTTGCCTATCTGCCCTGGTTCACGCTCTACCGCTTCGTGAAGGCTTGCAACGACGTGATTTCCACCGTCGACTTCGAGGACGAGTCGGTCAACGACGAAATCAAGGGCATGGCCGGTGCTGCCTATGCCATGCGTGCTTTCGACTACTACATGCTCATGGTGTTCTTCGAGCCCGTCGAGAACATCTACACCGACGTCAAGAACGTGAAAGGTCTCACCGTGCCTATCGTCAGCGAGAACACCACCAACGAGCAGGCCAAGAGTAATCCTCGTGTGACCCACGCCGAGATGATGGAGTTCATCCTCTCCGACCTCGACAAGGCTGAGGCCGCCCTGAAGAAGTGGTCGCCCGCAACGAAGTATCTGCCCAACCTCGCAGTTGTCTATGGCATCCGTGCCAAGGTGCTGCTCTGGGACGAGCAGTATGCCGAGGCAGCCAAGTATGCCCGCATGGCCATCGACGAGTCGAAGGCTTCGCCTGTCACCGCTGCCCAGTGGGAAGATCCCACCACGGGCTTCGCTCAGGCCAACCAGGCTTGGATGTGGTACCTGCACTATGATCCCGAGAACATGGGTAACCTCTGTAACTTCGTAGGCTGGATGTCGGGTGAAGCCGACTGGGGCTATTCCTCGCTTACCTTCCCCTCGATGGACAAGTCTCTCTACGACAAGATTGGCAAGAACGACTTCCGCAAGACCACGTTCCTGCATCCTGACAAGTTCGCCTACTACGACTACAAGACCGTGCGCGACGCCGACTTCATTGAGTCTGCTCCGCCTTACCTGAGCCTGAAGTTCCGCTGCCTGCAGGGCAACTGGGAGGACTATGCCACGGGTGGTGCCATCGACGTGCCCATCATGCGCGTTGAGGAAATGTACCTCATCGAGGCCGAGGCCGTGGGCGCTTCGCAGAGTGCCGCTGCCGGTGCTCAGCTGCTGAACAGCTTCATGCAGAACTACCGCGATCCCAGCTACAGCTTCACCCCGACCGACACCCGCAGCCTGCAGCTTGAGGTGCTCACCCAGATGCGCATCGAGTTCTGGGGCGAGGGCAACGCCTTCCCCAGCGCAAAGCGCCTGAAGCCCGGCGTGATGCAGAACTACGAAGGTACGAATGCTCCGGCCGACATCTTCAAGATCAACTGTGCCGGCATCAAGCCCAACTGGAACCTTGTGATTCCCATCTCTGAGCTGAACAACAACAAGGCTCTGCAGGGATTCAACAACCCCGACCCGACAACGGCCATCAAGGGCCCGTCGCCCGTCGGCCAGTATGCTCCGGGAAAATATTAAGCAAGTCGTAAGAAAACCGTAAAAAACAGAAAAGTATGAAAATCAATAAGTTTTTCCTCGGTCTCCTCGGCATCACGGCCATGATCATGGCTTCCTGCTCGAGCGACGACGAATACGAATGGGCAACCGTGTCGGGACCTCAGGTGTTCTTCAGCAGCGATGCTGCCGACAACTATGAGATCAATCCCAAGGCCACGAGTTTCAATGTGCCCATCTTCCGCCAGAACACTTCCGGCGCTCAGACCGTCAACCTGAAGTCGACGGTGGCAAACCCGATGTACAGCGTTCCTGCAAGCGTGACCTTCAACGACGGAGAGGCTGAGACCGTTGTGCCCGTCAGCTATGATCCCGCAAAGATCGAGTATGGCCGCTACGACTCGCTGACCATCGTCATCAACGACCAGAACATCACCACCCCGTGGGGCATGTCGGCCTACACCTTCACAGCCGGCGTCACCGACTGGGGCGAGTGGGGTCCCTGGAATGCAAGCGGCACAGCCGTGTTCTATTACAATGGCTACTGGTCGGGCGTTGACAAACCTCAGAAGTTTGAGTATCGCCACAACCTCATCACGACCAACCTCTACCAGTTCAAGATCTACAACTGGGGTTCAGGCACTGAGCTTGTCTTCGACTACGACGAGGCAACAGGCAACGTCAGCTGCGCTCCGCAGTTTGCCGTCAACAACGCCAGCTATGGCGACGTGACCGTGTCGGATGCTGCCTACTATGCAGGTATTAGCGGTTGGGACGACTACGCAGGTGGCAAGCCCACTGGCTACTTCGACAAGGAGCAGGGCATCATCGCCTGCCAGATGGCTTACTTCGTTTCGGCCGGCTACTTTGCTTACGGTGACTATGAGTATATCTACATCGACGGCTACAACCGTGCCGACCTCTCCACCGAGGCTGCCTATGCCGGCAAGTTCATCGACCCCAGCGGCAGCTCGTTCGTCGTGGCTAACGTCACACTCGGTCCCGACGTGCAGTATGCCAACGTGGCTCTCGTTGAGGGCAAGGACGTGAGCGAAGAGGTTCTCCAGCAGATTGTTGAAGGCACCTACCAGCCCCTACAGCAGGTAACCGAAAGCGGTGAGGTGCGCTTCGCTGCCGACGAGCTTGCTGACGGCAAGTACACCATCGTCGTCGTGCCCTTCTACGAGGAAGAGGCCCGCGTCGACAACGCCAGCACGGCAACCTTCACCTTCACCGCTTCGAGCGAGGCTGAGACATGGTCGGCCCTCTATGTTGGCGACTACCTCTACGGTGCCACGAGTTACAACCAGGATGGTTCGTTCTTCTACGACGACAGCCCCTTCACCGATCAGGCTACGCTCTACCAGAGCGACAAGGACGGCAGCCGCTACAAGATTGCACCCTGGTGCAACTCTGAGGAAGATGGACTCATCTTCACCATGGACGAAGAGGGAACCATCACCGTTGAGGAGTGCCCCACCGGCCACACCTCGTCGTATGGCGACATCCTTGCCAGCGACATAGTGACCTATGGTGCTGCTGACATTCCCAGCTACTACAAGGATGGCGTGTTCCACTTCAGCCTGGTATTCCACGTGCCTGCAGGCGTATACTCCTATCAGGAGGACACCTTCACGCTCACCGGCAATGCCGCCAAGGCTCTCAAGGCTGCTCAGGCCAAGAAGCAGTCGAAGGAATCTCGCAGCCTCAAGGCCAAGAAGCAGGCCAGCAACGAGCTGCACCACGCCTCTTCCTTCAAGCGCTTGAAGAAGTAATCTGAATATTCCCAATAGAGTCCCCCACGTGGGGGCTCTATCTTCACACTAAAACAGAGAAACCAAACACTCAAAATTGTTATTCTGTTAGTGGCCGGACTCTGGCAGCGATGCCAAGGGTTCGGTTTTTTTTGTCATCATTGAATGTGGGAAAACACGATGGTCTCCGAACACAAAGTCTGCCAGATTGTCTTACAATGTTGCCATATTGACAGAAAAACGCCTGTGGCATGAAGATTGCAAATACTACAGTGAATCCGCAAAGGTTCAACAACAAACATTCAAGAACAACAAACAAGAAACAATAACTTTAAAAAACAATTAGGAGGAAAGAATTATGAGACCTATTATTCATCGTAACGCATGGATGCCGACCGTATTCGGCGATTTCTTTGACAACGATTTCATGCCGCGTGCAAATGCTACAGC
>ODAI012955600.1_pt1 | contig 22346 bp, 24 predicted proteins | sample 1539321 | NCBI WGS metagenome assembly ODAI01 (sample SAMN02144231, study PRJEB22623) | gut metagenome | biome: sheep rumen | host: Ovis aries | place: New Zealand | reverse complement strand
GAAAAATTGCCGCTGTTGTTTCAATATTCTTTCTCATTTTTTAAACCTCCATATTATTTTTTTACATCTTATCATAATTAAAATTGTAATTCTATATTTTTTTAATAAAAGATTTATTTTATAACTGCGAAGTTTACATAAGGTCAAACCCTTTTAGTATTGATTTTTACGTTATTGGAAGTAGTTATTTTTCAGGTATTTTATATATTATACGTTGTGACTTTACATAATTTTTACATAACTCCTGGCACGTCAACCTTTTATGTATATCTCTTTCTTTTATTGTTCTGTAGTTTACATAGTATCAGTATAATCTCTACGGCGTCAACTTGTTATGTCTTCTTCTCTCTACTTTCTTTTTTATTGCCAAAATAAAAAAACGCAGAGCTATTCTGCAACTTGCGTTCTATTTCTTTTATACTATTTCAAATTCATTATTACATTTATTTGATATATACTCCCTATCATCGATGTGCATTAGGTATATATTTGTTCCGTTTTCCTTTATCCTTCTTAATTCTTGTCTTATATCGTCAAATTGTAGATGTACTCCCCCATTCTTTGAAACATCTACATATAGTTCATTGGCATCTTTTATGTATGGCAAAAATGGTTCTAGTATTTTTGTATCTCCTGTATAGACTATTCTTCTATCCCCTATCTTTAACTTAAAGCCATAACAATCTATGTGTTGAACATGTTCTGTTTCGATGAATTGTATATTGTCATCTGTATTTGTGAGAATATATGCTTCATCTGGTGTTCCAGTTATTTTCAAGTATTCTTTTATATGCTTACATGTACTTATAACTTTAGCTCTCTTGTTAAATACAAACCATAAATATAGTATCAACTGACTTAATGAACCTGCATGATCATTATGAAGATGTGTTATGATTATTTCTATATCTGTATAGTTATTGAAGTTAATTTTCTTTTTTAATGTGTTAAATACTGTCATTCCACAGTCAATAATTATTATTTTGTTATTTAGTTCAATATAAGCTGAATTGTTATTATCTCCATAACCTGAATCGCTACCTATAAAACTTAAAATTGGATTACTCATTTTATATCACCTTTTTCTAATATTTATCTATACTGGAAGTCCAAATATGCAAAATCTAATAAAATCAACCACTCCATGTGCAATCATAGCAGATGTAATATCTCTTTTCTTTTGTAATACTGCAAATACTAAACCAAATACTAACACATATAGTATGGTGATTATAATCCAAGATATCAATCCATTCAAAATACCATTACTAAAACATTCTGTTGTATGTGGTAATATGTGAGGTATCATCATCATAAACCAAAATGTGAATTTTTGCCACTTTGTTGTAAATTTCCCATGCACTAATGATAAGCAAAATGCATAAAACACAGTTCTACATGATATTTCCTCTATTGTAGCAGGGCTTAATGAAAGTAGAAATGCTTGCAAAACATTTGCACTTTTTATTTCGTTACTTCCTTTCATTAGTAAATAGTTTATTCCTCCCCATACTATTCCAAATATTAACCCTAATAGTATAGTTATTAAAATATCTTTTTTTCGATTTGATTTAATCCAACAAAGTGCATCTTCTTTTTCTTTATTGAAAACAGATGTTACAGCACAAGTTGACAAGAAAACTAATACCATATGAATAACTGACATAGGATTAAATCTTGTTATTTCAGATAAAATATAAATACCACTTAGACCAACTGCAAGTAATATATTTTTCTTTTTAGGAAATTTATATTTTATTAATAATATTATATCTAATATCAAACTATATAAATTTAAAAACAGCCATGTATATTGCTTGTTTTCAAATGTAGCGCATCCAAATAAAAATAATCCCAGATATATAATAAATGAAATCCATATAATATAAATCTTTGATTTTCTTTCTTTTTTAATAACATCAACTTTTTCTTCTTTTTCCATTTCATCATAACCTTTCTTTTGATTTGCTACATTCCCCTTTATTCATAATGATAAAATTTTATCATTACTATGTATGATTGTCAATAAAAAAGAGCTTCTATAAAGAAGCTCTCCTAAATCATCTATTCACCTTTTAATAAATTATATGCCTCTATTTTTCTGATTTTTAATGATAATAAAACAGCGAATATAAATGATATAATTACAAACCCTACTCCTGTCATAGCAACTAAATAATACGGTATATCAAATGTTAATTTCATTATTCCATATGAATTTGTACATAATGTAAGTGCTGGGTTAGCCATAAAACAAGAAACTATACTTGATATAATAACAGCTAAGATAATTGAAGGCATAAAGCTTATAGCATTTTGTTTTATTACATCTTTTGATGTATATCCTATTGCTTTTAAAATACCGTAATCTTTCATTTTATTATTTATAAGAGTTTTTATTAATAAATATAAAACTAATAAAATTATAAGAGCATCTATAATAACAATTCCTATTGCCAGAGCATTTGCAATTGTTCTAAATGATGTTATAGATCCTTCTATTGTTTCTTGAAAATTAATTGTTCCTGAAACTTTTTTTCCTAAATCATTTTCAATCTTCTTTAGACATTCATTTATATCTGTACCATCTTTTACTTCGAAATAGTACCATCTTTCATAGTTGCCATTTAATAATTTGTCTACTCCTGTTGTTAGCATTACGGCTTCTTTACCGCTGTTATTAAATGTTTGAATAAAACCAGTAATTAGATATTTTTCTTTTTTTTCTGCATTTCTCATTTCTATTTCATCGCCTATTTTATATCCATAGTTGCTAGCAAATTTACCTGATATAGCAATTTCATTATCATATTTTGGCAATCTTCCTGTATAGCATAAATCTTGATTATGTAATGATTCTGGACTTTCAATAATAGTAGTCCACAATTTAGTATCTTCAGTTTCAAGCCCTTCATCTGATACTAATCTTATATCATAGATTTCATCAATTGATTTTAATCGTTCTAATACTTCATTCTCTGAACCAATTGATGCTGTAACTACACCATCACACATCTCTGTTCCAAATAAGCTTAATTTTAGTTTAGCTGAAAGGTTTTGATACATTGTTAATCCTATAACAGCAGAGAATATTAAGAAAAATGTGATAATGAAAGTTGTGATGTTTTGTTTAATGTTTGTTATCATAGTTTTTAATGCAAGACTCATATTTATTGGTAATTTTGTCTTTTCTAATTGAATTCTATTTTTCTTAAAGTTATGTGTTTTTAATCCATCTCTTAATGCTGTTATTGGTTGTATTTTCTTTACTTTTCTTACAAAGAACATTACTGTTATTGCAACAGAAGTTATTATGCACGCTGTTGTTATTACTGCACAAGATGGATTAAATGCAGCTTTGTAAACAAGACCTGATTGGCTGTTTATCATCTCTGTTACAGTAGGAATCATTAGATAAGATAATACTATTCCTAAAATGTTTCCTATTATTGTTAACAATAAGAATTGAATTAAGAAAGATAATTTAATATTCTTACTTGTATATCCTATAGCTTTTATTGCTCCTAATGTTTTTATATTTTCTTTTATATAATTTGAAATATTGTTTGATAACATTAAAAATACTACAACTAGAATTATGATACTTACAGATAGACATGCAATTACTAGAATATTAGGTATAAACATTTTCATCTCCATACCATCTTCTATTGTACGTTCTTCTATTTTTACTAAAGGATTTTCTTTTGAAATTTTGCTTGAAAAGTCATTTATAAATCTATCGTTGTTTATCTCATCTTTTAAATCAAATTTTATATAGGCTACCTCTGCTTCTGTGTCATATATTTTGTTATATGTATTATTATCAACAACAACAAGTACTTGACCATTATTTGTTTGGCCTAACATAAATGTGTTTAAAAATCCTTTTATAGTAAGATTATATTTTGTATCTGATATTTGAAATTCGTATTTGTCTCCAACTTTATAGCCACCACCTGTACGATATTGGTTAGGCAAATATATAAAGTTTTCTTTAGTAGATGCATCTTCATCAAGTATTTCAGTTTTTCCTAATCTTGACTTTAATACCTCATCTTTTGTGCTAAATACAACTGTTGATACTATATTTCCATTAGCATATGGCATTGCTACCATATAACTAATAGTTCTATCAATTTCATAGTCGTTAACTTTACTATAATCAATTTTTGATTTTATGTATGAGTCTGTTATGTTGGAAATATCCCCTTGAATAAGAACATCTGCATCTTCGCAATTTAATCTTTCAGCAGTTTTTTTGGCATTAGTGTTCACATCTCCAGTTGTGAATAACACTAGGTTTAAAAAACATGCTGCTAATGTAATAAGTAATATTAAACCTGCAGTAAGACCTCTTCTTTTTCTTATATTAGCTTTGGCTAGTAACATTTCTTTTTTCATATTACCACCCCATTCTTACTAAGAAATCAGAAAGAACTTTATGTCTTTTCTCATCATCTTTTCCGTATTTTCCTAAATTACATTCTCCTGCGATTTCACCGTCTTTTATGTAGATTATTCTATTTCCTCTTCTTGCTGAATTAATATCATGTGTAACCATTACAATTGATTGACCTAACTCATTAAATTCTGTAAATAAATCTAATACATCTTTTCCAGTTTTAGAGTTTAATGCACCTGTTGGCTCATCTGCAAATAATACGTCTGGATTATTTATAAGTGCTCTTGCTATACCAACACGTTGTGCCTCTCCACCAGATATTTGCGTAGGAAATTTCTTTGACATGTTTTTGTTAATGTCTACTTTATTTAATAAATCATAAGCTTTCGATACAACATCTTTTTTATTTTTCTTTGTTAAAAGACCACTTGAAAGAATGTTGTCCATTATGCTCATAGAATCTACTAAATATATTTGTTGAAATACAAATCCACAATTTTTTCTTCTAAATAATGCTAATTTATCTTGATTAAGTTTTGTAATATTTTGCCCATTGAAATAAATATCTCCTAAAGTTGGAGTGTCCATTCCAGATAGTGCATATAATAATGTTGATTTACCTGCACCACTAGGCCCCATAATTACTGTGAAGTCTCCATCATAAATTTCTAAGTCAATATTTTTTAATATATGCTGCATTACTCCATTATTAGAGAATGTCTTGCATAATTTTTCTGTTTTTATTAGAGTTTTTTCTCCCATTTTTTATTCCTCCTTAAAGTTTCATTATATTTATTATAGTTTATTAAATATTAAATGACTTTAAGAAATTCTTAAATAATTCTTAAATATATTATTGCTTTAAACCCAGGCTTACAATTTTCAATTTCTAAATCCCCATTCATTTTTCTTAGTAATTCTTTTGAAATATACAATCCTAATCCAACGCCATCTATATTTTCTGTATTTGAACCTCTTTTGAACTTCTCGGTTAAAAGCGGTACTTCCTCATCCTTTATTGTATCTCCGAAGTCTTTTATAGAAATAATTAAAAATTCATTTTTTATAGCCGCTTCTGTTTCTATTTTTGTATTTGCATACTTATAAGAATTGGCGAATATGTTATCAAATATTTGTTGTAAACGTATTCTATCTGCATATATGTTGCAATTAGGTAAACTCATTATTTTATTTTTATTTAAATAGTCTGCATTATTAATCAATTCTGCAATAATACTACTTTTCATTTTAGTTGGATTGATATTTAATTCTTCCAATTCTTCTAATGTAGAGTTAAAAAGATTGTTTATTAATGTATTTACCTGATCTGATTTATTATTAATAGATTGAAAGCAGTTAGTTATTTTCTCGTCGCTTGAAATTGCTATTCCTAATTCTGATGAAGATTTTATTGATGCTATTGGTGTTTTTATATCATGACTTAATTTAGCTACTAATTCTTTCTTACTTTCAATTGCTGCTTTTTCAGCTTCTCTTGATTTTTTAATTTCTTGTCTCATTATGTCAAAAGCTTCAGTAAAAGCACCAAAATTATTATTTCTATCCATGTTTAATGGAATATCTAAATTACCGCTTGAAACCCTTAATGCGAATCTTTCCATGTTCTTGAATGGTTTTGTATAGTTAAAATATATATGCATATAATAAATAATAAATGCTAATAACTGAATCGTAGAAATGCTCATTATAAATATGATGTATGTTTTTTTGTTTTGACTTAAAATCCTATCAAAATTATTATTAATAATTATCTTTCCTTGTATTTGATTGTTAATTTTTAAATCTATTATTGTATCTCTGTTTTTATATGCCGCATTTAGTGATTCACTTAATCCGTTGTTCGTTTTATATATTAGTTTATCATTATTATCTATTATTACATAATCATAGGTATTGGGATATTCAGACTCATTTCCAAATTTATGTTCGATTTCTGTAACTAGTTCATTTATTTGTATTACATCATTATTATATTTGTAATTTTCATTAAAGTAAAAATATGTAAGTATTAATTCTATGATAAATGTTATTCCTAAAAATATAAATAAAAACTTCTTCTTCATTTTTAATTACCGTTGAATCGGTATCCTCCTTTCCAAACTGTAATTATATATTTTGGATCATTTGGATCATCTTCAATTTGCATTCTTAGTTTTCTAATATGAACATTTAATGTACCGTCTTGTGTAAATTTATCATTCCATACATTTTCAAATAGCTCATCCTTAGTTATTAATCTATTTTTATTGTCTATTAAATAAGTTAGTAATCTAAACTCCATAGCTGTCAATTTACACTCAGTTCCTTTTACAAATGCTTTTTGCTCGTTGTAATCTACTACGAGATTTCCATCATCATATTTTTCTCTTTTTTCAAGATTTCCTGAATTATCTTTTACATATCTTTTTAGAAATACTTTTACTTTAGCTAATAATACACCTAAGGAATATGGCTTTTCTATATAATCATCTCCACCTATATTTAATGCTATTATTTTGTCGTCGTCTGTATTTCTGGCTGATATAAATAGGATAGGAATATCTGTATTCTCTCTTAGGTTTTTGCATAATTCAAATCCTGAACCATCAGATAGATTTATATCTAATAGAATTATTGAAGTTTCGTTTTCTTCTAAAAATTTTTCACATTCTTTTTTGTTGTAACATGTATACGTCTTTACTCCAAACATATTTAAATATTCACATGTGTTATTTGCTAGTTCTATTTCGTCATCTACTATTAAACAATCATATTTCATTTAATTCACCTCTGGTTTTATTATATATTATATTTTATTATAATTCATTAAATTTTTCTTAATTTTTTTCCTTCAATAAGAAAAGGTTGCTCATTCCCTAATATGAGCAACCTTTAATTTATTTCATGACCTTCATCGTTATGATTGAGTCGTTAAAATAATGATCGAAAAATTCTTTTCTTTGTGTTTTGAATTCTTCGATTGCACGTTCGTGTTCTAAGTTGTGATACTCTATTTTTTGTCTCTTTATTCTGCTTTCTTTTTCATTTTTGTTGTCGTGGAAATACGATTTTGTTTCGTGAAAAAGATAGAATGTAAGTATCGTTGCACAAAAGGCAATTAAACTAAGTAAAAAGTTTTCGTACGTGCTTTTGCTGATTTCAGCGTAGGAGCAATACTCTCCTGTAAAGTAACCAACTGCAATTGCAGTTATAATCATTTTTTTACCTTTCATTGTTGTTCTACCTCCATTGTTGTTTAATGATTAATTTGGTTCATATATAAAACTCCAACCACATTATAGGGATTAGTGATTGAGGGTTGACAAATGTTATCATACTTTATTATAACATATTATTTATAATTTTTCAAATATGTGTCCATTTTATCCATAAATTCATCGTTATTTTTTGTTGCTACCATTTGAGATATTAATTGCTCTGTAACATCTGCAACAGGTAATGAGTTTAATGCTTTTCTTAAGGCAAACACTGTTTCTTGTTCCTTTTTACTTAGTAACAAGTCTTCTCTTCTTGTTCCAGATTTATTAATATCAATTGCTGGGAATATACGTTTTTCAGATAGTTTTCTATCTAATACAACTTCCATATTTCCAGTTCCTTTGAATTCTTCGAATATTACTTCATCCATTCTGCTTCCTGTTTCAACTAGTGAAGTAGCAAGTATTGTTAAACTTCCTCCATTTTCTATATTTCTAGCAGCACCAAAGAATTTTTTTGGTTTATGTAGTGCTGCAGGATCAAAACCTCCAGATAGAGTTCTTCCTGATGAAGGTATTACTAAGTTATATGCACGTGCTAATCTTGTTATGCTATCTAGTAATATAACAACATCTTTCTTTTGCTCTGTAAGTCTTTTTGCTCTTTCCAATACCATTTCAGCAACTTTTACGTGATGTTCTGGTAGTTCATCAAATGTAGAGTATATTACATCACCCTTTATTGAACGAATCATATCTGTTACTTCTTCAGGTCTTTCATCTATTAATAATACTATTAATTCAACTTCTGGGTTATTATCTGTTATACTATTAGCAATTTTCTTTAACAATGTTGTTTTACCAACTTTTGGTGGAGCAACAATCATTCCTCTTTGTCCTTTTCCTATTGGTGAGATAATATCTATTATTCTTGTTGCATATTCATTAGGACGTGTTTCTAGACGTAATCTTTCATTAGGATATATTGGTGTTAAATCATCAAATTTAACTCTTCTATAAGCCTTTTCAGGAGCTTCACCATTTACTTCACCTACGAAGATAAGTGCTGGGAATTTTTCTCCTTCTTTTGGATTTCTTGCTATTCCTTTTATTTTATCTCCTTTGTCTAGTCTAAATCTTTTTATTTGAACTGGTGAGATATAGACATCTTTTGGGCTTGATAAATAGTTTTTTCCTCTTAAAAATCCATAACCATCTGGTAATACTTCTAGTATTCCTTCTACTATGTTATCATCTTCATTTGTTACTTTGTAATATGTATTTGATGAATCATTTACTATGCTATCTACTTCATTTTCTTTCCTCTCCTCAGAAGCAGCATTTTCCATATTTTTTAATAATTCTATTAATTCATCTTTTTTTAGTTTAGAAACATTTTTAGTTCCTTTCTCTTTTGCTAACTGACGCAATTCAACAAGCGTAAAATTTTCGTAATCCATAAATTTCCCCCTTAATAATTTTATTAATATATAATTTTTTCTTCTTTTTGGATTTTTTAAGAATAAAATGATTGAAAAAAATTTTTATAATAAGAGGCTTAAAGAAGCGCCTCTTATTATGTTTATTTATTATTTACTAATATCTATATATACTCTTTCGTTTGGTAAGTACATTCCTAATTTGTTTCTTGCAGTTTCTTCAATAAACTCTGTTGAGTTTATATTGTCTTTAACTTCTAGTAATTCTGCATTACGTTGTTCTTCTTTTGCAATTAAATCTAAATAATGCTGTTCTTCTTTTTTATAATTGCTTAACACTTGTTGTCTTGAAATGAATGCATAAAGAATATATATAACAATTCCTATTATTACAATTCGATTAAATTTAAATTTCTTTTTCATAAGTTTCTCCATTTTAAATTTTTACCAATCTATATATTTACTTCTACATTATAACATAAATTCCTGCTTTTGCCACTATTTTTTTGAAATTTTTTTGAATTTTATATTATTTTTTATAAAATTTAGGATTATTTTGAAAGGTTGTGTTATAAAGTGAATAATCGATTGGACTAAGTTAAGTAGTTTTACATTAATTATAATGGCGAATTTACTTACTAATGAAAAATATATAAAAGCGCCAGTTATAAGCATCAGAATCATGTATAAACGTATTTGCCCGTCAGTGCAAATAAATATAGTTAGTATAATTATAAGACCTGTTAAAATCCAAAATAAGGCGTCTTCAATATAAATAATTATATTAGGAATTTTAAAGCTTCTTCTAGTCGATCTAAATAGGTCAAATAAAATACCTATGACTATTCCAGAAAAGAAAAATGATATTACTATGTATAATTGATCAAGCATTAAATATCACATCCATTTATTTAAATATTTTTCCAAGAATTGATGATCCCGTTTTTCTTTCAATATCTTTTTCACTATATGACAAATTATTAATTTCACCTTCAACTATTACCTCTTCACTATCAAGGCTTAGCTTATTAATTCTAAGGTTTTCACCTTTCACAGTCAATAATCCAAGTCCGAGTTTCTAGAATTACTATTTGATCGTCAAAGCTAAGAACGTCATTAACTCCAGATATGGTTAGCTTTTCTCTATTTTCTAATATAATATTTTGCATAATACTTGCATTAAAGCTATTTTTTCTTTCATCCATAATCATATGTTTTCCTCCTTGTGTTTAATTAATTATATGCTGGTTGTACTAATAATATGTCTGTTTTTATCCATCTAACACTTTGAACCATTTTTCGACACTTTTCATAATATACTTATAGAAGGTTCTATGATTTAATATGAGCCTTTAATTTGATAAAAAAGAAGGTGCCTTATATGGACACAATAGTTATGAAATTTGGTGGAAGTTCTGTTGCTGATAATGATAAACTAAAGTTAGTAGCAAATAGGATTATTGAATTATACGAAAATAATAATATAGTTGTTGTAGTATCAGCTCAGCGGAAAAACTACTGATAGATTATTGAAGGAAGCTTATGAATTAGCTGATGTTCCTTCTGAAAGAGAACTAGATGTTTTATTAAGTTCTGGCGAGCAAGTTTCAATTTCAAAACTTAGTATTTTATTAAATGAAATGGGCTATAAAGCAGTTTCATTAACAGGGTGGCAAGCAGGAATTGTAACCAACAATGTTAATCAATCTGCTGTGATTAAATATATAGATACATCTAGAATTCTTAAAGAATTGTCTGATAGAAGAATTGTTATAATTGCTGGTTTTCAAGGCATAAACAAGCAATTAGATATAACTACATTAGGTCGAGGCGGTTCTGATACCACTGCTGTTGCAGTAGCTGCAGCTCTAAATGCTAACCATTGTTATATTTTTTCTGATGTAGATGGAGTCTATACTGCAGATCCTAAAAAAATTTCTTCTGCAAAGAAGTTAAAAAGTTTATCTTATGCAGAGATGTTAGATATTTCTAATGAAGGAGCTAAAGTTCTTCATAATAGATGTGTTGAAATTGGAGAAAAATTCAAAATTCCAATAATTGCAAAGTCAACTTTTAACGACAAACCCGGTAGTATTATAAAAGAGAATATTGAGGATAATGATGTTAAGAGCATCGTAAAAAATGATGATATTCTTTTATTAAGCCTAAATAATGAATCTAATTTTGATGATTTATTTAAAACGGTTTACAATGTGCTAGTTAATAATAACATTTTACCTATACAGGTTATTAATAACAGTAACTATTCGTTTGATGCTAATTTTTTGATAAAAGGAAGTTATAGTAATAAAGTTTACGAATTGTTAAAAAATGAATTAAACATATATTCTAGTTCTATTAAATATATCAGTCGTATTGCTGTTGTTGGTCATGGTATAACCGCGGATTCTACAATTCTTTCAAAGATTATTAGTATTGTTGATTCTTTAGATGTTAGTGTATATTGTATAGATATTACAAATACTAAAATTATAATTACATTTACAGATATTGTTGATGATAAGATATTAGAATTATTACATGATAAATTATTCTAATTTTTTATTTATAAAAAATACGTTAGTTTTTACTAACGTATTTTTGCTGTATATTTACATTACTATCTTTTTGAAAAATATAAACCTATCATTAGAAGTACAAACATAATAAAGATTGCTGCTTTAAATAATTTTTTTAATATTTTAAATCTTTCATATTGGACAAGCTTTGATTCTTCCGCTTCTTTAATATCAAAATTACTTAAGAATTTTTCAGTATCTTCTGGCTTTATAAAATAATTTGGAAAAGACAATTCTTTTATTCTGTTGGTATTATCTATATATCTTATAACTATGCTATATACTCTTTTGGCTGGAATTAAGAAACTATAATCATTAAACTTAGATAGATATACTCCTCTTAATTTATCATATGAAAATTTTCCTTCCTGAAAACCGAATTTTACATATAATACATCTTTTAAACATTTAAATTTAAAATAATTAAATACGAAGAAACATATTCCTGATCCTATAAAGAATGCTAGTAGTATAAGTAGTATTTTTATATCATTTCTAAATGTCCATACTAATAACGCTATAATAATTATCGAAGCAATTAGGACAATATATTTTCTTTCTTTTAATACTTTAAATGAATTAGATTCTATTTCAACGTTTTCTTCTTTTATGCCTGTTATTTCACAGTATCTTCTTTTTTTGTTATTGTTATATACTTCCTTCCATTTTAATTTCTTTTGTTCCATACCTTATACCCCTTCTCTATTATTTTTTAAATATTCTTTCATAAAGCTATTTAAATCTCCATCCATAACCGCTTCTACATTTCCTGTTTCAAAATTTGTTCTATGGTCTTTTACAAGCGTATATGGGCAAAATACATAGGATCTTATTTGACTTCCCCATGCTATGTCTTTTTGTTCTCCCTTTAAGTCTTCTATTTTTTCTTTATGTTCTCTTTCTTTTAGGTCTAATAATTTTGATTTTAACATCTTCATTGCAGTTTCTTTATTTTGCAATTGAGATCTTTCTGTTTGACAAGCTACTACAATGTTTGTTGGTATGTGGGTTATTCTTATTGCTGATGATGTTTTATTTATGTGTTGTCCTCCTGCTCCTGATGCTCTATATGTATCTATTCTTAAATCATCTGGGTTAATATCTATTTCTATGTCTTCTGTTATTTCAGGCAATACTTCTACTGATGCGAATGATGTATGTCTTCTTCCACCTGCGTCAAATGGAGAGATTCTTACTAGTCTATGAACTCCTTTTTCAGCTTTCATATATCCATAAGCATAATCTCCTGATATTAGAAAAGTTACACTTTTTAAGCCTGCTTCATCTCCATCTAGATAGTCTAATTCTTGAACGGAATAATTGTTCGCATTTGCCCACCTAGTATACATTCTATATAACATTTCAGCCCAATCTTGAGATTCTGTTCCCCCCGCTCCTGGGTGAATTGTTACTATTGCATTGTTTATATCATATTTTCCTGATAGTAGTGTTTCTATTTCTAAGTTGTCTAATTCTGTTTGTAGTGTTTTTGTTCCATCTAAGATATCCTTTACCAAACTGTTATTTTGTTCAGATTCTTGATTGCTGTTAGAAGCAGTATCATTGGATTCATTTTCCATTATAACTAATTCAGACATTTCCATTAAATTGTTTAATTCTACATTTAATTTATTAAAAATATCTATTTTGTTTTTTATTGTTTTTATTTTTTGCAATACCGTGCCAGATTTTTTTGAATCATTCCAAAATCCATCTTGCATAGTTTCTTTTTCTAATTCTGATAATTGTTTTTCTAAGCTAGAGATGTCAAAGAGATTCACCTATTTCTGTTAATTTTTGTTTTAGGCTGCTTAATACGTGCTTATTATCTTCAAGCTCTAATATCATTTTTTCACTCTCCTTTTGAATTATATCTTTATATATGTATTTTAGCATATAATTTTATAAAATGGTATATATTTTTTATTTTATTTAAGATAAAAAGTCTTTATTTTTTTATAAAATGAAAATCACATCTAATATAGACTTTATCACTTGTGCGTGATGTTCTATATTAGATGTGATCAACGTTAATAACACTTGTCCGTATTATTAATGTTAAAGGAGATTGATTACCACTTGTACGTGATGTTTTTTAACTGATTACTTTGGTTTATTCCTCGGTAATACTATCTAAAATTTCAGTTACAGACTTCTCGTCGTTTTTAATATGCTCAATTATTAAGTCAATTTGTTCATTGCTTAATTTTTCAGCATATTTCAGAACTAAAAGAAGAATCCGAACAGAAATATTAGGGTTAAAAAGTAAGCTATCCAAGTATGTAGATATTGTCTTTTCTGGGGCTTTGGAAAATATCAGTTTTTCAACTACATTCATATCCTTCAGCCTCTTTATACAAATTATTCTAATATCTAAATGATGTGGATTAGATTTATACAGTAATTCCTTGATGGAATCGCTCTTTGTACTTCTTGCAACCTGTTTACGTATTTCATAATCATCTAGCGCTAATTTTTTTAACACGTTTTCATCGTCAATAAATTCAGATTTTTTAGCAATTTCAAGTCTGATTTCTGCGTGTTCGTGTTTAGCTAGCTTACAACGTATTTCATTACTGGTTGCTTTGTTAGTGGCCAGATTAAAGCAAACTTTGCTGTCGTAGCAGTAGTTCTTGTATATTTCTTCTAGAACCTCTGTTTTACTTGCGTATTTGCTTTTTTCACGAATAATGTCCAATGGATTTACTATCCGTTCAGAATGAAGTTTGGCCATTGTTGATTTTCTTGCTGACATATTTTTTGTTCTCCTTTTTCTTTTTGCCTTAAGTACAAGATATAAAATAGCAATTTTATATCAAATTAATCTAACAAAAATTATTGCTGGATTTAATACTAAGACATTAACAACATTATACATAATTATGTCAATTTTGTCAAATTTATTATTCTATATTCCATCCAAATAAGCTGTGTAGTAAGTTTCTCCATCTATAGATTCTGTTCCATCTACTTTTACGTATCCTGGTTCACAATCTGAAATAGTTCCATCAATTGCCCCTGATTTACCTTTTACAATTCCATCATAGAATCTAATTGTATTTGTGCAGTTAATACCATATGTTTCAGCTTTAATTACTGGGCTCGTAGTACTTACCAATCCATCATTTTTTACTCCAAGAGTTACTGGTCCATATGTTACTACTCCTATTCCATCAGTTGCCACAATTGTTCCTCCAGTTATAATGGTATTTGCTGAACTTGAAACTGCTTGAATAGTTCCTCTCACATCACCTAAATCGGTAGTTCCTGTAGCATTAGAAATTAAATATGCATCTCCTGATATTTCAACAATACCACTTCCTATAGTATATATTGCTGCCTTTCCACCCGTTGATGTAATACTTCCGCCGGTCATTATAACTTTACCAGTAGAATTATTGTTTATTGCTGCAAAACCGTAAGTTTGAGAAATATTTCCATTTGTAATTGTTATAGTTCCATTATTTGTAATTACAGCATTATTGATTGAACTACTAATTGTATAATTTCCTATATCAAATAAAATATTTTTACCTGCTGGCACAGTAACATTTTCACTAGTACTTCTTAATAGTCTTATTGTTGTTTGTGTATTATCAGCTGGAACAGCATTGATTGCTGCTTTTAGTGTATTATAAGTTGTACCATTGATTTCTGCTGTTGCACTAGCTTTCCAATGTGCATAATATGTTATATCTTGCGTAACAATTGTACTTGCTGTTATTTGGGTCCCTGCATCTGGGTCTGTAAACCATCCCAAGAAAATATAACCTGCTCTTGTTGGTACTGGTAAGTTACCTATTGCATTGCCATTTTCAGTAGCCCTTGATGTTTCAGATACTGATCCTCCGTTTGGATTAAATATTACATTATTTGAAATTGCCAAATATGCTGTTTTATACACTTTTCCATCTATTGTTTCTTGAGAATTAGTAATATTGTACACAGCTTCCTTATTAGCTATTTTTGAAATATCATATATTGCCGATGTTGCCCCTTTCGCAATTCCATCAAAGAAGTTAAAATTCGAAGTACTATATATTCCATATTTAAAACCTTGAATAACCGGAGTAGTTTTATCAGAAACTCCATCTTCGGTTCCAATTGTCATTGTTCCAGCATTCTGCACACCATGATATCGTGTAGAAACAATTGTACCTCCAGTAATATTTAGTGTACCTGTACTTTGATTCTGCACAGCCACCCTATTATTAGATTCTGAACACAAATATGCAGTACCAGAAATTTCTACAGTTCCGCCATTATTATATATCGCCTGTCTAGATTCAGAACCTGTAGCAATAATACTTCCACCATCCACTACCAACTTAGCACCAGATTCATTATTTATTGCACCCTGCGCTGCATTTGTTGTTAGTGTTCCATTAGATATTTTTATTGTTCCATAATTATCAATTATACGTGTTGAACCATTATTGCTTATAGTATAGTTTTGTAAGTTAAATACAACATTTTGATGTGCATTAACCTGAATAGCTTCAGTTGTGTCTCTTAGTAATTTAACAGTTGTTTCTGTATCATCTGTTGGAACGTCACTTACAGCATCTTGTAATGTTGAGTAAAAAGTTCCATTTATTTCTGCAACCGGATTACCCAACAACCATTGTGCATATAGAGTTACAGGCTGATTGTTTTCCCCTACTAAATTAAAAACTTCCTGCTGATTGCTATAACTTGTTCCGGAACCATCTGGTTCTGTGTTCCAATTATAAAACATATAATCCGTTCTTGTATACAGATTGGTTGCTAATGGTGTTTGAACATTATAAGATATACTCTGATTTGGCATACTTCCTGTACCACCATTTGCATTATATATTACTATATATTCTGCCTCAATTGTAAACACGTTTTCAACTGAAGCTGTTGCAGTAAAATACGCTATTAAATTACCAATATTAAAAGCAAGTATTGTAAAAGCAATTATCCAAAAAAATAATAAAAAACTCAACTTCTTTTTATCGATTCGTTGTTTAGAACAATTATAATGTCTACCATTGTTTTTCATTTTTAGCATGTCCTCCTCTCTAGTAAACTTCTTTTCACAATGTTCAAACTTAAGTAAAGATATGTTTTTCACATGTCCTTACCTAAGGCGGAACGCCTTAGTGTTTTATTAATCTTTAAACCTTTTTCCTTTGCCTTTCTTACTGTCATCACTTTTCTTATCATCGCTCATGAAAAAGCCAAATAATAAAATTGCAACAATTATAGAAACTAAAATAATTCTTCCTTTTGTAGTTTGTATGACTTTTATCACTTTTCCTAATTTAGGAATAGAAAAAACATTTTTGCCTATAAAATTACTTTCCGTTGTGGAAATACCATCAGATTTGTTATTGCTATCACCTTTTGTTTCAAAGCCTTCTTTTGTAATTTTTATTACCCTATGGGTTACTCTTGCACCGCTAGAACTTTTAAATGCAATTATATCATTTTCTTTTATGTCGTTATATTTTGTATTCTTATTAACAAAACTTAAGCTTCCAGCTTGAATAGTAGGCTGCATTGAGCCTGACTCAACCACAAAAGGTTCTATCCCAATAAAATATAAAAATATAAATGCAATTCCTATAATTAAAACTAGTGTCATCAAAGCGTTTGTTAACACTTTGATGACTTTTATAAATTTGTCCATAAGATTGTACTCCTGAATTTAACTATTTAACATTAGCCCATACTGCTGATGGTGTTGTTCCTACATTATCTGTTTGGATACCATATGCGTTTACAACAATATTTGGTGTTGCAGAAGCAGTAGCTTTTTGTGCAGCTGTTAAAGTAGGTGCTAATGTAACTTCACTAAATACTGCTGTTGATGTTGTTGCTTCAGCTGCTAAACTTTTCATAGCTGATGAAGAACCATAAGCATATACATATGTGATTGTTTTATTTGTAGTATCTACTGATGAAGTATTAACTAGTGTCCATCCAGTATTTGCTGTAAATGTAAATAATGGTGTATCTACAGTAGTTCCTGTTGATGCATAGCATGGTACTACTACTTCAGCAAATACATAAGCTGGTGTTGTTGTAGATTCATTTACTATTGATGGAGCTTTTGCAACTGTAGCGCCCGGATGAATTCCTTGTGCTGCAGCATTTGTCCAATTTGTTGTTCCTGCTGTGTTTGTCCATCCTGTTTCTGAAATTGATATATCAACTTCATCACCCAATGTGAATTCGTTTGTAGCTACTTCTGTATCTGTAAAATATGCGATCATACCTCCAATTAATAATACTAGTGCTAGAACTATAGCAACTGCTATTGTTTTTCTCTTGTTCATAATAACATACCCCTTTCAATATTTTTTTAATTTATACCTATCAACATTCTTTCTTTTTTTCTTTATAAGCTAATAGCATTACTATTACTAAGCCTATAGCGGATATAACGAATATTGTTATGGCTACATTAATTGAATCCCCTGTTTGTGGGTTCTTATCAGTATTCTCTTTATTATCATATTCTGCAGAAAATACCAATAACAATTTAGGATTTAAGTTCTCAAATTGATTATCTAATCCCTCTGGAACTAATACTTTGAAATACAATTCGTCGTTTTCACCCAATTTGTATTCTCCTAATAACATTTTATCTTCGCTTAATAATTTACCATTATAGACAACCTGTCCATTCTTTTTTGTAATTATTAATTGAATTTGATTTAACAAGTTTATTTCCTCAATATCATTCTTGTCTGTTTTTAATGTTAAATAATACCTCGCTTTTTCTTTGTTTGTATTTTTTATTTTTATGTTGTCCGTAAAGCTATCACCTGGCACCATTTTTCTTGCTCGTTCAAAGAAATTGTTTGATACTGATATGTCTTTATCTGTGTTATCCTCATAATTAATTACCACTTTTGATTTTTTGTCATCAATTTCATATGTACTGTTTACTGTTTTTGAAGGTTTTACATTCCTCCATGGATCCGCCAAGCTGTAATCTGGTTGGAAGTTTCTATCTTGTATAGCTTCAGCGATTATTTCTAGCTTTATTTTACCATTGTTTGTACGAGATGCAACATCCTCTGGAATTGTAATTGTATCAAATATCTTTACATTCTCTTTAGATTTCAATGTTGTATTATAGTAATAATAATCTCCATATTTAGTAAAGTCTTTAGAAAATCCCGTAACATAATTGATAAAATCAATATCACCATCAATGTAGTTTACTTTTATTCTTAAATAGCAATCCATTCCAAGATTAAAGATCTTTGGAATAATAGAAATTTTTTCTCCCGGCAATACTTTTTTAATTCCAGTACCATACTCAGTTTCTTCATTATTATCTTCCAACTTGTAATTTTGGATTTTTATATCTACTATATCAGTGCTTATTATTCCATTTGTTTCTTGAGTGGTAAGTGCGTAAATTCCTGATATACTCATTGTTACGCAAAAAAGTAGTCCAAGTATAAGCAGTCTTATTTTAATATCTTTTATACGATCACTTCCTTTCCAGTCGAAAAAATTTATGCAGCTTGTATACGCAAAATATTAAGCTTTTGCTACATCGTATCGACTACATTGTATGCTTCATCAAATGATTTTGCAAATTGTAGAATTTGGGTTAAATCTCTGTATGTACTGCTATATATTGTGTTTCGGGCTTTGTTGCAGTTATATTAATTTTTTGTTACATTTTTATTACAAACATATTTTACAACTTATAAAAAAGCATTTTTCGCTTAGCTTTGTTTATTCCCACATACCTTTACATTTAACGCCTGAAGCTAAAGCTAGTTCTTCTAATTTTTTTATTTCTTCATCTGTTAGTGATATAGATATTCCTTGTTTTAATGATTTAGCGTGTTTTGATTTTGTAACTCCAACAATTGGAAAAACACCTTTTGAAATAGTCCATGCAATTGGAATTTGAGATGGATCAACATCATATTTTACGCCAAGTTCTTTAATGTAATTTAGCAAATACTTGATTTTTTTAAATTTTCCTTTTCCGAAAGATAAACCTCTCATAGAAAATAATGAAAAATGATTTTTTTCATCATAATGACCAGATAATGCGCCTTGCTCTAAAGTCATATACCCGAAAAATATAATATTGTTGTTTTTGCAATACTCTAATATTTCAGCCTCTCTTTCCATGGCTAAAAGGCTATAATGATTTTGAATTGCGTATAATTTTGTTCCATTTTGTTTTAAAACTTCATTTGCTTCTTTTATTTGTTCTACATTACAATTAGATAGACCTATATTTTTTATTAATCCTTTTTTTAAGCATTCTGCAAGTTCTTTCATATTTTCTTTTAAAGCTCTAGGTGAGTGTAGCCAATATAAATCAATATATTTAATGTTTAATCTTTCTAAACTTCCTTTTATCGCATTTTCATTTTCACCATTTTTATATTTTTTACCAGGTGCATGTTTTGTGGAAATAGCAATGTCGTCTTTTCCTTCTATAAATTTTCCAAGTAATTTTTCAGAAGTTCCCATTCCATAAACTTCAGCTGTATCCCAAAAATTTAATCCATTTGCATAAGCTGTTTCAAATGTTTCTTTTAATTGTTCTTCTGAATTAATTTCTCCAAAAACCATTTTTGATCCATTATAGCCTGGTCCCCAAGCCCAAGTTCCTATCATACATGGTGTTACTGTTTTATTATTTAATATAAGTTTCATAATAATTCCTCCTTATTATTTGTACTAATTTATATTATAAATATTTATGTACATCTGTATATTTTGTTATATTATTTATTATCACTTATCATTTTCTTTCTAAAAACAATAATTGAAATTGTAAATATAATAATTGTATAAACTAAAAATACTATTATATTTCTTATTGTTATGTTTTCTAAATTATTATTCATTATACCTTTTATTATTGTTACGCAAGACTCAAATGGTAAGTATTCACATATCTTTGAAAATGCCTCTCCTAACAACTCTCTTGGAAAATACATTCCACTTGTAAAACAAACAAGTTGTACTACTATGCTTGATATTCCTGATGACGCTTTTTCTGAAAATAAACTTCCAATTATTATACCTATTGCTATAAAAAGAATAGCAACAACTATTGAAATAAGCATAGCCCAAATAATATTAATACTAAAACTTAATCCTAAAACAATTGCAAGTATAAAAAACAACACATTTTGAATTATTATAAGAGGAATAATTGATAACATATAGCCTAATATATATTCTATTGGTTTCATAGGACTTATACCTAATCTAATAAGTAATGATGATGTTCTATCTTTACTTACGAGCATTGCTGTAAACAATGTTATGAATGAAAATCCAAATACTATAATTCCTGGTGTAAAGTTGTGTAATTCATAACTTTCATTCGGAATATTTATTTGTTTAAATATAAATAATAAAAATAGTGGTAGTAACACAGAAAATATTATACTTAATGGATCTCTAATTATTTCTTTAAAATTTCTTCTTGCAAAATTTAGTGTTCTCATTATAGCTCACCTCCTGTTGCAATTTTTACAAATGCATCTTCAAAGTTTTTAGCTCCTGCTTTTTTTATAAGTTCTTCAGATGTTCCTACATCTACTAAATTTCCTTTTGCCATAATTCCAATTCTGTCTGATAAGTTTTCTGCTTCTTCCATATAATGAGTTGTTAAAATTATTGTTATTTTTCCTTTTAGTTTTTCTATAACATTCCATAATTCTTTTCTTGCAATTACATCAAGTCCTAGTGTTGGCTCATCTAAAAATAATATTTTAGGCTCATTTATTAGAGCTATCGCAATAGATACTTTTCTTTGCCATCCACCAGATAAAGTTTTTGCTTTTTGTTTTAAAACTTCTTCTAATTTAAATAATTTTACAAGTTCATCTATTTTCTCTTCTTTATTAGGTATTTGATATACTCCTGCCATAAACTCTAAATTCTCTTTTACTGAAAGATTTGGTGCAATGGCTGTTTCTTGTGGCGATACATTTAAGATTTCTTTTATTTTTTGTCTATCTTTTAGTATGTCTAATCCTAATATTTTGATTTCTCCTTCTGTTGGTAATATTAATGTTGAAAGCATTTTTATTGTTGTTGTCTTTCCTGCACCATTTGTACCAAGTAAAGCAAATAGTTCTCCTTCATTTATTTTTAAGTTAATTCCATTAACTGCTGTTTTTTCTTTAAACTTTTTAGTTAATTTATTGGTTTCTATTGCTAACATTTTACATTCCTCCTTTTTGAAATACTTTATCTGTTAAATCTTCTATTGCATCTGCTTTTAGTAAAGCTATTCCTCTTTCTTTATCGCAAAGTACAATAACTGAATCTCCTGGTTTAATATCAAACATATCTCTTGCTTCTTTTGGTATTACAATTTGTCCTTTTTCTCCAACTTTGCTTATTCCTACAAACTTGTCTTTATCCATTTTTTAACCTCCTAATTATATTTGTTATACTTTTCATATTTATTATACTTTTCAAAAATAAAAAAAGCAATAGAATTTTTGAATTTCTATTACTTTTTTTGCTTGGAATATTATATTTTTTTATTATGTGGACAAATTGTGGCCACGTTGACAATTTTGCCATCACAAATTATTTTTTGATAATGTTGTTTGTTTTTATATTTTTAATGCTTTTTTAGGGCATTCCTTAATACATTTAAAACACAGTATACATTCTGTTCCATTTTTTCTTTTTCTTGAGTCATTTAACATATCTACGTTCATTG